>WSSedA1B3DRAFT_1000108_pt1 | contig 22410 bp, 23 predicted proteins | sample WetSurSiteA1Bulk_FD_9468 | JGI IMG/M metagenome (IMG submission 9468)
TCATACGATAAAGTGTAAGAAAGCAAATTATTTTTTTTAATTTTTATCCTGAAAATTTTGAATTATTTTTTTAATAAAAAAAAAGTAATTATTCCAGAACGGGTACTTGTTCAGGTTTTGGTTTTTTATATTGTTTCCACCATTTGTGAACCTGGTTGGGAAGATCCACGAGTCCTTTTGGTAAGAATATGATCACGAGGATCAGGAGCACCCCCACAATAACGTACCTACCGAATGTAAGCCCAGCCATTTTCAGCCCTTCCCAGATTATGGTGAGGACGACAGTACCAATAATCGGACCGGCGAGAGTGCACAGGCCACCAAGTATAACATAGGTGACTGGCCAGAAGGAAAGGTCAACCCCAAATATTTCCGGCGTGATGTACCCGATGTGAGCGATCTCGAGTGCCCCGGCAACACCGGCGAGATAAGCACTTAACCCAAATGCAAGGAGACGATAACGAACGGGATCGACACCCGCTGCACGAGCCTCAATCTCGTTTTCACGGATTGCAGCAAATGCAAGACCGATCCTCGATCTCAGAATATACCAGATAAACACGATCGATGCAATGGTAATCAGCAGGATCGAGTAATATTCTATCAGCTGATAACCGGGAATATCCGGGCTCACGAGACGGGGAGATGCTATCCCGTCCCAGCCACCCGTAAGAGGGGTAAGGAGACTCACTGCAATGGTCTGGACAATGATTGCAAACCCAAACGTGACCATGGCAAGGAACCATTCCTTGAGCCGGACACAGGTAAGCCCTATCAGTATCCCGATAAAGGCTGCCACCGCTGCACCAAGGAAGATCGTAATATAGGGAGTTATGCCGCTTTTAGTCGCGATAAGTGTTGAAGCATAAGCACCGATGCCGAGGAATGCTGCATGGCCAAGGGATCCCTGGCCGGAATAGGCAAGCAGGTTCCATGCTGAAGCAAAGATAATAAAGATCAGCATCAGGCAAAGGAGGTTAAGGATATACAGGCTGTCTAACAGGAATGGAGCAACGGCAGCAATAGCAAGCACGGCAATAGTCCCGTACCGGATAATATCAGCCCGTTCAAATTTCATAACCGCTCACTCACTCTCCTCACCAAAGAGACCGGTAGGCCTGAGAACGAGGACAACAATCAGGATAATAAACGAGATCGCGTCCTTCCAGACACCCCCCAGAAAATACGCGGCACCATTCTCTGCGATCCCGTAGATAAGCCCCCCGATAATCGCACCTGGAATGCTCCCGAGTCCGCCAAGAATAATGATTGCGAATGCCTTGACTGCGGGAATTGATCCCATGTAGGGGTTGAACACCTGCCCGCTTACGACCCAGAGGGTACCCGCTGCAGCGGCAAGGGCACAACCGATACCAAAACTCAGGATATCCATCCGTTCGACGTTGATACCAACCAGCATTGCTCCTTTGCGGTTCTGACTCGTCGCCCGCATCTCCCGTCCGGTTTTTGTCTTTCGTAAAAACACGTAGAGCCCGCAGAGGATGACCGAGGTTGTAATGATGATGATAATATAATCAAGTGGTACATTGAGTGATCCGATGGGAACCGATATACCCGCATAGGGACTTTTGATGCTCTGCCACTCGTCCCCCCAGATCATCGCGGCACTATTGGTGAAAATGTAGATAAGGCCAATCGAGAGGAATATTTCATTGAGTTTGCTCGTGCCAAGGATTGGACGGAAACACAAGCGTTCCACTACGGCACCGATGCCAACCAGCGCGAGCATGGATACCAGGATGATTGCATAGGGATTGAAACCGGTGAGGAAAAAGACGGTTGCCGTGATATAGGCGCCAATCATAAGAAATTCGCCATGCGCGAAGTTGACGATTTTCATGACCCCGAAGATCAGGTTGAGCCCGGTTGCAAGGAGGATGTAGATGCAGCCCGCGTACAGCCCCCAGAAAATAATCTGTAACAGGGTCCCAGTATCGTACATACAGTAATCAGTTCCTTATTCGCCGGACTGTTATAAAAAGAATGATTATTGGTTATGCACTTCCGGGCTTATACCAGTCAGGGAGAACGAAATCTGTTGTTTTTATGATGTCTGGCCAGACGATTGTCGGGCGGGTCTCACCGATGGTTGCATTATAATACAGCTGTTCCATCCAGAGATCGAACTGGGACTCCCGGTAATCTTTGGAAAATGAGATTGTGTCATCCTTCATATGTTCGATAACCTCTGGCATGTTGAGGGTTACGAGTCCCTGCCGGATATCTGCTTTGTTCAACGTCCCGGCATTTTCAATCGCTTTTGCAGCAATATACGTTCCATCATACGTCGAAGCCCCCATCATATCGGGATACGACCCATATTTTGCATAATATTTGGATTTAAACGCATCCTGGGGTCCTTCCATGGCACCTTTAGGCGAGACATAGGGTGAGAAGCGGCTCTCGATAATCGCATATTCACCGTACTGCCCTATCCCCTTGTAAAATTCCGGGGCGTCATTGTTCTCGACGTTAAGGAAGATCGTGTTGAGCCCTACATCCCTTCGTGCCTGGGGAATGATCTGGGCACCCTCGTTTGGAGCTGCTGCCAGGTAGACTGCATCGGGATTCGTTGCCTTGATATTGGTCAACACTGTCCTGAAATCACTCTCACCCATCTTGAAGCTCTGCTGGGAGACCAGCTGGATGTTCAAGTTGTTTTTTGTAATAGTATCGTTTACCGCGGTCTTCACACCAATACCAAAACCGGTATCCTGATAAAGCAGGGCAAGACGGAACGGGCGGTCAGCCGGGAAATTGAATTTCTTGTTGACTGCCGGGCGGATTACCTGGTCAATGAAGTTGGTGGTATACATCCCGTAGGCATCGGTGGTCGGGCAGTGGTGGAAGACATAGCTCGTGTCAATATCTGTGCGGTGGGTAATGATCGGGCTCGATGCGCCAGTCACAACGTACGGGACTTTGAACTCTGCAACAGTCTGTTCATATGCAGATGTCACCGCACTCGAGTATCCTCCGATGAGCATATCCACCTTGTCATCAGTGATGAGTTTGGTCACCGCTTTCTGTCCGCCTTCCCGGGTGGATTCGTCATCTCCCTGCACGAGTTTAATGGGTATTTTTGCATTGTATTGTTTGACAAAAATGCCACCGTTTGCATTAATCTCGTCGGCAGCAAGAGTCGCAGACTGCCACATGTTCTTGCCGATATTGCTGTTCGGACCGGTCATGGATACAATCGCACCGATCTTGATCTCCTTTGGCTGTGAAGGAGCCTGTGCCTGCTGCGTACATCCGGCAAAGAACGCGGCGGTCAGCACTAATGCTAGGAAAAGGACTGTGTACTTCATGGTATACCTGCTATGCTATGATATAGCATATCATATTAAATTACAGTCTTTAACATTATAAAAAAATGTTGGTTTGGATGTGAAGAATTGAGGTATTTTGATTTCTCTTTGAAACCCCGATGTTTTCGGTTTTCCTTTTCTATGAAAGTGTTTCAAGAATATCAGGGGAAATCCCCTCTTCGAGTGCGGTAAACATCCACTTCCCTGCCTCAGAAATAAGTAACGCAACCGGGTTTACCGTCACCACGACACCCTGACCGGATGAAACCTGCGTGTGACAAACGAGCGGAATAATTATCCGTTCACCGCAGGTTACCGCTTCCAGCATCCTGATATCTGATGTCATGCTTTAACAGCACCACCAGAACGGGATTGTTCAGGATTCATTACGTTCCGGACAGTTCGGTTTCTCATTAACTGGATTCCGGCGATGATGATTCGGAGAGGATGATTGATCCGGAGGCGGATTGCCACATCCACTTCGAAGATCTCGCGATTAAAATCAGGTTTCATTTCAATAAAAATGCGGGATGCAGAAAGCCCGAAGCGGGTGGCCCAGTACCCGCCATACAGGATGCCTGTTGCGACCGGATCCTTTGTACCGATCTGGATACTTCCGGTACAATTTTCAAACCTGCATTCGTGCCAGAGGATTGATACGAATCTTCCGGCTGGTTTTATCATCCCGGAAAAAAAGGTAAGATATCGCGTGCCTGACTGGAGATCTGCCGGTTCAGGAATTTTCATTTTCATATCATCGCTCCTCTTTTGTTTATCTTCAATCGGGCGGGAGAGGATAAGGTGATGGCCGACACATACCTCAATTTTTTGCTGATTGTTACCATTGGTGATCCGGAACCCGATCAATCCCCAGGAAACCATGACCGATTGTCCGTTTTGCCCTTCCGTTTGGATCAATTGCAGAACAAAGCGCAACGGGATTGCATGGAGAAGAACAACAATACATTCGCAGAAAAGGATAATGCATGCAATGATAAATACGGGGATGAGGAAGGCGTCCATAAAAAAAAGGTAATATAATGATCAGAGATCTTCTTTTTTAGCCGGAGAATCCTTTGCCTTGTTCTGGTTCATGGATTTTATCGCGTCAATAACCTGAGGGGCAATCGACTCACCCAATGCCGATATGATCTGGGCTATTGCGCTATCCTTTTTAAGAGACATCACCTGCACACCCTCAGGACCTTTGACATCCTTGTGGAGAATGACAAGTGCGATTGGTTCAAGTCCCCCGCCTCCCCCAGCTCCCTGGCCACTGCCATCTTTTCCCTGGCCACCTCCGGAACCAAAGCCAAAACCGAAGCGGGCTACGGGAATTACTACTTTATCCCCGAGATCGATGGGTGTTCCCATCACATTATCAGTCAAAAGGAATCCCTTGAGTTGGGATGCCGTCTCAGTTAACATCTGTTCACTTGACATGGTGTTCTCACCAATGCTATTACCTTTGCACTATATGAACATAATCGCGGAAAATGTAATTGCTAAAAAATTGCCGGTGCCTTGCGATGTCATGTAAATGATTTGAAAAAGGAGTTTTTTTGTAATGGTAAAAATCCCGTTTTTTTAAGTCCTTGGATACCCCATTCCCTGCAGGATCTCCGCTATCTCATCGAGGATAACCGGGTCATCGATTGTTGCCGGAACAGTATATGGAACACCATCGGCGATCTTTTTTATCGTTCCACGCAGGATCTTTCCCGACCGTGTTTTGGGTAACCGTTTTACTACTGCTGCTGCCTTGAACGATGCAATCGGCCCGATTTTATGTCGCATGAGTGCGATGAGTTCATGCCTGATTGAATCCGGCTTTTTTGTCACACCTGCTTTCAGGACAACAAAACCCAGCGGAACTTCTCCTTTCACCGGATCATGGACACCGGCAACAGCACACTCTGCAACATCAGGATGCGATGCGAGCACTTCTTCCATGGCCCCGGTGGAAAGGCGGTGCCCGGCGATGTTGATGATGTCATCAGTCCTGCCCATAATCCAGAGATATCCATCGGAGTCGATAAACCCTGCATCAGCTGTCAGGTAATACCCGGGATATGCAGAAAAATACGTTCTCACAAAATCCACATCATTCTGCCAGAGCGTGGTAAAACATCCCGGTGGCAAAGGAAGCCTGACCACAACATTTCCCGTCTCTCCTGCAGGAATGTCGCCACCTTGTGCGTCAAGAACCCGGATATCGTATCCCGGGATTGGTTTTGTGCATGAACCCGGCTTGACGGGAAGGAGTTCAAGACCGGCACAATTCCCGCCGATTGCCCAGCCGGTCTCGGTCTGCCACCAGTGATCGATTACCGGTATTTTCAGCTGGTCCTGTGCCCATACCAGAGTATCAGGATCACACCGTTCTCCGGCCAAAAAAAGCATCCGTAACGTGGAAAGGTTATACTTCCTGATCAGCTGCCCTTCAGGATCTTCCTTGCGAATCGCACGAAATGCTGTCGGGGCGCAGAACAGGATCGAGACCCCGTGTTCTGCAATCACCCTCCAGAAGGCACCGGCATCGGGTGTTCCCACCGATTTTCCTTCGTAGAGGACCGTAGTGCATCCGTAAAACAAGGGTGCATAGACGATATATGAATGGCCGACCACCCAACCTATATCGGAAGCAGCCCAGTAGACTTCCCCCGGGCGTGCGCCATAAATATTGTTCATGCTCCAGGTCAGGGCAACCAGGTGTCCCCCGTTATCCCTGATGACACCTTTGGGTTTTCCCGTAGTTCCCGAAGTGTACAGCAGGTAGAGAGGATCGGTTGCAAGTACAGGAACGCACACAACCGCTTCTGCATCCATCAGTGTGTCCCAGATAATATCCCTGCCCGGTCGCAGGATTGCCAGTGATTCGGGTCGCTGGACAATCACGCAGGTTTCGGGCTTATAATTGCACATATCGATCGCAGCTTCGATGAGGGGCTGATAGGCAATGATCCGGTTAACTTCAATCCCGCATGATGCAGAAATGACAAGCCGGGGTTTTGCGTCCTCGATGCGGGCCGCAAGTTCACGTGCGGCAAAACCTCCAAAGACCACTGAGTGTATGGCACCGATACGGGCACAGGCAAGCATCGCGATGACCGCTTCCGGGATCATCGGCATATAGATTACCACCCGGTCGCCTTTCACAACACCTTGTTGCCGGAGGCCGCCGGCACAGTGTGCCACGAGATCTCGCAACTCACGATACGTGTAGCGTTTCACTGTTTTTGTGACCGGGCTGTCATAAATCAACGCAACACGATCGCCCCCACCGTTCTCTACATGATAATCAAGGGCATTATAACAGGAGTTGAGGACTCCGCCCTCAAACCAGCGGTAAAACGGGGGATTATCGCTTGAAAGGACCCGATCAGGGGGATGGTACCACTGGACGTTTTCTGCAGCTCTGCCCCAGAATCGTTCCGGATCTGATACAGACTCCCGGAACGCCTTTTCATATTCCCCGCTCATGCACCACTTCTCCCAGTCGTGTGTTCATTAAAAAAAAGAGAGGATAGGACTTATGCCTTTCCAAAATGCACCAGCGAATGTTGTATGTGGTGCAAAAATCTTACGGGACGAGATGATTGTGGTGCGGCACAATAAAAAATCGGGAGTGAAATTTTTTAATGTAAATGGAACACATCGGATTTTTTTATTAATTCCTGAAAGGGATGAAATCTGATGATAATCTGTTTTTGGTTGTCTTTTTTATTTTGTTGCTACCAGTACTTTGAACCATGCAAATCCTTTCAACGGGCTGACTTCCACCGTTTTAAAGCCTGCATTTTTGCATAGTTGTGCCCATTGACCAAACCCGATGCAGTATTCACCATCGTTCAGGATATGCTTCTTTCCATTGTCATACATCCTTTCAAAAGACTGTACTCCTCCTTCCTTCATGGCAAGGACAAGTTCATCATTAAGATACTGCAGAATTCTTACTAATCGCCGGGGGTCGTCCAGCCTTCCCGTTGTATCCATATCGATTTCCCCGATAACGAATCTCCCGCCATCTTTCAAGTAGTCATAAATATTGTTGATTACGGGTTGTTTATATTCCACATGATGCAGTGCAACCGTCGCTGCAATTATATCAAACTCCAGAGATTTGAAATCCATGTCCTCTGCGGATTGCAAAATACAGTGAATTTTTTCCTTAAGGTGGCACTTTTCAATCTTTTCTTCAAATATTGTGAGCATCTGCGGAGAGGTGTCGATTGCCGTGATTGTGCAATCTTTTTTATTCAGGAATTTGAGTGACAGAAGTCCTGTCCCACAACCAATATCAAGAATGTGATCATTTCGTTTTATTCCCGATTCCTTAACAACCAGGTCAAGCAGTTTATGGTGTCTCTTTAGTTTTCCAAGAGTGGTATCGTATTCGTTTGCCCAGTCCTGAAACCATTCACGATTATCTTTGGGGATCGGTGACATGTAGTGCTCTCTTTAATTATTGATCCGTCAGGATTTAGAGTTGTTTTTTGACGACAAGATCCTCGACGGAAAGAACGGATATCGAGAATACGTGTACTATCGGCTTAGAAAAGATTTCATGTATCAAAATGAGAAAAACAAGAGTGCCCCAGGCCTGATTTGAACAGGCGACAACCAGATCTTCAGTCTGGCGCTCTCCCAAGCTGAGCTACTAGGGCAGGATAGAATTGTTGTCGCTGGTGACTAATAAATGATATGCTCTTGTTCATCGCGGGGTCATGTGACGACCGTTCATTTTTATACGCTGCGATGACAGTATTAACCAATGCCGTTCCCGGTGAAACATGCTAATGGGGAAGAGTCCGGTCTTGCAGGTGCCATTAAAAGCCGTTCTGCACATGTTGTTCACCTCACGCACAATGATCTTGATGCCGTGGGAGCGGATGCCATCCACCGGATGAAATATGGTCAGGAGGGTGTGTTTACCATATGGAGTTCAGTGGGAAAATTTGCCTCGTTGTTTTCGATGGTCGCGTCCTGCAAGGGAAACGGGGACCTGCTTTCGATTTCAGATCTTGGCTATAACAAAAACCTCGCCGGGATTGCCGGCACTGCCAAAGCAAACGGGTGGATCGTTGAGTGGCGGGACCATCACCGCTGGCGCGATGATGAAATGAAAACTATCGCAAAGGAGGTGTCGTTGCTTACGGTCGATACCTCGGTTTGCGCCTGTGGTATTGTAGCCCGCGACCTTGCCCCGGATAATCCTGTTGCTGCCGAGGTTGCCCGGGTTGTCTGCGATTACGATCTCTGGAAGCATGCCGATCCCCGTTCTGCGGTGCTGGGACAGGTACTCCAGCGCAAAAAGAACCGTGATCATGTCCGTGACTGTCTTGTTTCCGGTATTTTCAGTGACCCGCTCATCAACTATGAGTATACAGAGATCAGGGCAGAGATGGATGACATGATGCAGCAGAGCCTGCGGCACATAACCATAACCGGTACAAAGTACAGAATTGCATTTGCCCCGCTCTACGGTTACCCGAGCGAGACTGCCCATTTCATCCGGGACGAAAAGAAGACTGATATCGAAGTCATCATCAGTAAAGATGGAAAGTTCTCGCTCCGCTCCGTTCCTCCGATAAGCCACCTTATCGCCCGGGAGTTCGGCGGCGGGGGACACCCGAATGCTGCAGGAGGTTCATTCAACTTTACCTTAATCGAACGCTTTACCTGGTGGCTGTTCAAAAAGAGCCGGCACTTCGATCAATTCGTCAAAATTGCAGAAACGCATTGATAATGTGCGATATGAAAAACCAGACCCGGATATCATCTCTTTTTTGTTTCCGATCGTCAGTGGGTATACACTGCTGCATCCACAAGGTTTTTCCAGTAATCCGTGGAGGTGTCCGTGTAATATCCACCAACGCTGATCTGGTCCGGATCAAGGCACTCTAAAGCACGCTCAATGGATTCTTTGTCAGGATCAACAATAATGATCTTCCGGAGGTCGTATTCGCTGGAAAGAGCGAGCACGGTATCAACATAATCCCTGCCAACAGCGATCTGATGCTGGTGCTCCATAAGGCATGCAAGGCTTTCCCGGTCGGGTTCCGGCTGGAAAACGAAGATATTGGGGCGGACGAGCGATTCGATCTCGGGCTCGTGTATCTCCCTGCAGATCAGGACGTGCCCCTTAATACCCGTATCCCTCATCGAGCGCATCAGGTCCCGGTAAACACCCGTGATCGCATCGTTCCATTCCTGTTCATCATGATAGTACGAGTCTGTGATGCCAAGCAGGTGGGGGGCGGGCATTGCGCACGAAGTTCCCTTTTTCTGGAGGACCATTCCTGCAGCATCTTCAATGATTGCATGAGTGTTAAGGTGAATTTCGCCGGTTGCCTTGCCCTCTTCAACACCAATGAGACATTCCACAATACGGTCCTTGTAGAACCTGCCGCCGGCACAGGGCGAGATAATGCCTGCTGCCAGCTGCGGGGCAAGAGACTGGTCGAGCAGGTACGTGAAAATATCTGCGGGAGTGCCGCGGTGATCGGCGATCCATGCTGCAAGAACGGCAACATCCGGTATGCCGGGTTCTGCTCCAAAAGCCCGTGTTGAGAGAGTCCACCGTTTTACCATATACAGATCTTATTACTCATAAGCATCTAAAAAGTACTGATGACCCCACCACCGCTGCTCGTCACCTGTGGGTTGCCGTACACAAACGGCCCCTGCCACCTCGGACACCTGCGAACGTATGTACCAGCCGATGCGTACGTCCGCTACATGCGGCGTGCAGGTGAAGATGTCGTCTTTGTCTGCGGTTCGGATAACCATGGGACACCCATTGTAGTTTCGGCCGAAGAGGCCGGTGTCTCCCCCCGTGCACTCTCCGAACGGTACCATAAACATTTTGACGAGACCTTCAAAAAGATGGAGGTGATCTTCGACCGCTTCGGCATGACCGACGACCCGGTGAACCATCACCGCACAGAAGAGATCGTGACCCGGCTCATGAAGAACGGGTATATCTACAACCAGATCGTTCATCAGGCATATTGCACGAAATGCAAACGGTTTTTACCGGACCGGTATGTCGAGGGGGTCTGCCCGCACTGCGGGACACAGGCGCGGGGTGATGAATGCGACCAGGGTTGTGGCAAGCACCTGGAACCCGGTGAAATTAAGGATCCGGTCTGCAAGGTCTGCGGCACAAAAGCCGAGTTCCGGAACCAGGAACATTATTTCTTTAAGCTTTCGGAATTCAAGGATTTCCTGCTCTCTTACCTTGATACCCTGCGGGGAACAAGCAATGCTCGCAACTACGCGATCGGGTGGATAAAAGATGACCTCCATGACTGGTGCATCACCAGGACACTGGAATGGGGAGTAAAGTTCCCGGGCAGGGATGATCTCGTAGTCTATGTCTGGGTCGATGCCCCAATCGGGTACATCTCGTTCACGGAGGAATGGGCACTTGCAGCAGGTAAAGACTGGAAGCGCTACTGGTGTAATGAAAACCGCGTCACGCATTTTATCGGCGGGGACATCATCTACCATCACAGTATTTTCTGGCCGGCGCTCTTGAAAGCAGCAGGGTATGGCGTTCCGCATGCAATTGTTGCGAGCGGGATGGTCAAAGTCGATGACCATAAATTCTCAAAATCCCGGGGATACGTCGTCTGGACAAACGATGATTATCTCGATAAGGGATTACCAGCCGATTATCTGCGCTACTACCTGCTCGCGTACACGAGCCACACAAAGGAACTGAACTTTTCCTGGAAAGTCTTTTCCGAGCGGATCAATAATGAGGTAGTCAATATTTTTGGTAACTTTGTGTACCGCACCCTTTTCTTCGCGCACAAAGAATTCAAGACCGTTCCGTCATGCCCGGTTGATCCTGTTATTATTGCAGAGATCGAAAAGAGCCTCATCACTGTCGATGGCTACATGAAAGACTATGAATTCAAAGGTGGTGTTGACGCAATCATGGCGCTGGCTGCATTTGGCAACACCTACATCCAGACTCAGGCGCCGTGGAAACTGATCAAGACGGATCGCGAATTATCAGCACAGGTAATCAGGAACTGCATCCAGATCGCCCACGCCGTCGCCCTGCTCATCCAGCCGGTGATGCCCCAAAAAGCGCAGGAGTGCTGGGCGATGCTTGGCTATACGGATAATGTGGCTGACCACCCGATCAGCGATGCTACACGCCCGGTTCCTGAGACAGCCATCAGAGCACCCTCCCCCCTCTTTGCCAGGATGGAAGAAGAGCAGGTAAAAGAACTCGATGCCCTTCTCCAGAAGCGGGTGGACCTTGCAAACAAAAAGACGGAGACAATTCCCATGGTTACTTTTGAGGAATTCCAGAAACTGGACATCAGGACCGGTAAGGTGCTGTCCGCAGAACCCGTTCCGAAATCGAACAAACTCCTGAAACTACAGGTTGATATCGGCGGCGAAATCCGCCAGATCGTGGCTGGTATGCAGCAGTTCTACAAACCTGAAGAACTGACAGGAACAGATGTTGTTGTTGTCACCAACCTTGCACCGGCAAAAATATTTGGGGTAGAGAGCAACGGGATGATCCTTGCAGCGGGCGATTCGGCATCCCTGCTTATTCCGCTCCGCCCGGTAGACCCGGGGTCTAAAGTGCGGTAACTCATGATTTTTCTTTTATTATTTTTTTAATTTCTGAATTGCTTTTTCGTGAAAAGATATCTGACAAAAAAATTATGGTTGTTTGTCAGATATACCCAAAGGGTTTGACAGTTATTGAAGGTAATAATATCCTGATCATTCACATCGAAATATTTGTTGTGGGATATGAGGTCCCCTGCCATAATCAATATTAACCAATGGCAATTTTTTGCGCCTGATGATTAGAATCCAGTAAAAAAGGTTATTTTTTCTGGTGGGTTACAAACCGCGCGTCGACTGCGTCCCAGTTCACGAGATGCCAGAACGCATCGATAAATTTTGCCCGGTCATTCTTATAATCCAGATAATAGGCGTGCTCCCAGAGATCGAGAGCCATCAGGATCCTGTATCCCGGGATGAGGTTAACGTTGTGCTTTTCTACCTGCATCATCATGAGTCGCCCGGTGTTCATGCAATACGTCAGCACTGCCCACCCGGAGCCCTCGACACTGGAGGCAGTCTGGGTAAACTCTTTTTTGAACCGTTCGAACGTCCCGAACTCCTCGTTTATTGCCGCTGCGAGTGTATCTTTCGGAATTCCGCCACCGCCAACACCGGATGGGGCAAGGTTTTCCCAGAACATGTTATGGAGACGGAACCCACCGAGATGAAATGAGAGTTCTTTTAAGAGCGCTTTCATATCCAGGTCAGCATTTTCCTTACGTGCCTTGTCGAGTTTTTCCAAAATTGCATTTGCACCCGTAACATATGCCTGGTGATGTTTCTGGTGGTGCAACGTCAGCTGGACTTCCGATATATACGGAGCCAGTGCCTTATACCCATACGGAAGATGGGGTAGTGTGTATCCTTTACCAGCATCCATACTTTACAAACCTCCTTTGTTAATAATGGTGTATTAGTTCGTTTCCGGTATTTGAGGTATTGCCCCATTGTATTAAGATGAGACATGATGTTTGAGTCAGGGAAAACTCAATGCATATTTTTTTGAACTGGACAGTCATCGTTTTCTTAACCGAAGGCTAGATGTAATTTCAGGGAAGATACGGTAATTGACTTACGGAGACCGGGCATGAATTTTCAGTTTCTGGACAAAACAATCAAAAATCCTTACCTTATACCTGGTCTGATCACAATAACTACCGTCGCATCAGTTCTCCTGAACTGGTACGGGCTGACCCTGGGTATCACGAATGTTCTTCCCCATCTTTTTTACATCCCGATCATTCTCGTATCTTATTTTTATCCCCGTCGCGGCGTCCTGTTCACCATCGCCCTATCGGCGATTTATGGTGTGCTCGTTCTGGGGTCAGGGTCTCCATCACCGGATGTTGTTATCTCGGCGCTCGCCCGCATCGTGGTATTTATCGTCATCGGTGCCGTGGTATCCTACCTCAGTAACCGGTTGCAGCAGGATGTCGCGATGTGCCTGCGCTTCGTATCCATGGTCGATTCCTCCAATGATGCTGTTGTAGGTAAGACTCTCGATGGGATCATTACTGACTGGAATTCCGGTGCAGAACGACTTTACGGATATACCGCGGATGAAATTGTCGGTAGGCATATCAGGACGCTCACCCCCTTGGATCGTCATGACGAGATACCCCAGCTTATTAAGAGAATACAGAATGGTGAACGTATCGAGCGCTACGAAACGGAGCGGATGACAAAAGATGGCAGACGCATCCAGGTATCTGTCTCCCTCTCTCCGATAAAAAACGCTCAGGGAACCATTGTCGGCGCATCCAGTACCGCATATGATATCACGGAAAGAAAACAGATGCAGGATGAAATCCTGCGTGCAAAGAACGAATGGGAGCGGACTTTTAATGCGGTCCCTGATCTTATTGCTATCCTTGACCGTGAGCAGCGCATCGTCAGAATGAACAAAGCGATGGCGGAACGGCTTGGTATACAACCTCATGATGCCATCGGACAGCATTGTTACAAAATCGTCCATCGCCTCGGTATGCCTCCACAGTCATGCCCCCACCAGTTACTGTTGAACGATGGCAGAGAACACTCATCAGAAATCCATGAAGATACCTTAAACGGTGACTTCCTGGTTACTGCCTCCCCGCTCAGGGATGTTTCAGGAACATTTATCGGCAGTGTCCATGTTCTCCATGATATTTCGGAACCAAAAAGGGCAGAAAAAGCCTTACAGATGGCGGCAAAAAAGCTCAACATTCTTTCCTCGATTACCCGGCATGACATCCTTAACCAGCTGATGATATTGGGCGGCTACCTGGTTCTCTCCAAAGATACGGTTAAGGACCCTGAATTGCTCACGTTTATAAAAAAAGAAGAAGAAGCCGTAATCTCTATCCGGCGCCAGATTGAATTTACCCGTTATTATGAAAACATCGGAGTAAATGCGCCCCAATGGCAGGATATCGCAGCAACGATTCGTTCATCTATTTCACAACTGATTACCGAAGGGATTGCCATTGAGGTCACGTTTTCCAATGTTGAAGTCTTTTCCGATCCCCTCATCAGTAAAGTATTTTATAACCTCGCCGAGAACTCCCTCCGCCATGGGGGCCATGTCACCCTGATCAGGTTCCGGTTCACCGAGACCGATGCGGGTGCAGTGATCACATACGAGGATAATGGTACAGGAATCCCCGTAGAAGACAAAGAACATATTTTTAAAAAAGGATTTGGGAAACATACAGGCCTTGGCTTGTTTTTAACCCGGGAGATCCTGGCGATCACCAACATTACCATTCGCGAGAATGGCGAACCAGAGAAAGGGGTCCGGTTTGAAATCCTCATTCCCCAGGAAATGTATAGGATTATCCATAATCCGGAAGGTTCACCATGACAGGGATACAAGATGACCCTAAACTAATGCAGACCCTGATTTCAATGCAGCAGGGAGAGATTACCGAGCATCATATCTACAAAAAAATTGCCTCTGCACAAAAAGATCCTCACAACCGAGCGGTTCTTGAGCGGATTTCCCAGCAGGAACTGGGGCATTATGCGATATGGAAAGGTTATACGCACCAGGATGTGGCCCCGGCCACCCTCAGAATCTGGTTCTATTACCTTACTGCGCGGATTTTTGGCATCACATTTGCCATCAAATTATTGGAAAACGTGGAAAAACGTGCACAGGGGTATGACCAGGCACTTCTCGACAAGATACCCGAGACACGCCAGATTCTTATCAATGAGCAAAACCATGAGCGCGAACTCATTGCACTTATTGACGAAGAACGGCTGAAATATGTTGGTTCGATCGTTCTCGGGCTCAATGATGCACTCATCGAGTTTACCGGGACACTCGCCGGTCTTACGTTTGCTATCCAGAATTCACAGATCATCGCTGTTGTCGGGCTTATCATGGGAGTGGCGGCATCGCTCTCGATGGGTGCCTCTGAGTACCTGTCGCAGCGGTCTGACGGCGGACCCACCAGCCCNCTCAAAGCGGCGGTCTATACGGGAGGCGCCTACGTTATAACCGTTGCCCTGCTGATTCTTCCGTTCCTGCTCCTTTCAAGCCCCTTTTATGCTCTCCTTATAACCCTTGCGGGTGCCATTCTCATCATATTCTTCTTCACGTTCTATATCTCCGTTGCAAAAGATCTTCCCTTCTGGAGACGTTTCGGGGAGATGCTCCTCATCAGCCTCGGGATTGCCGCAATCTCCTTTGTCATTGGCATTCTCATCCGCACGGTGTTTAACGTCAACGTGTAAAAACCATTTTTTCTTTTTTTTTCATCAGTGCACAAAATGAATTATTGCCCGATTATTCTGAACAAGGTCGGTATTTTTTCATATTTCCTGCCGGAGATTACCAGTACTTTTATGCACGAGGAAATCTTCATTGAAGTATGCATGAAAGAGACAGGAGAAGGGCAAATCCATGAAAACTGTCATATATTATTTTACCGGAACCGGAAATTCACTTGCCGCAGCCCGGGCTATCTGCGGGCATCTTGGTGACTGCGAACTGGTATCGATTGCGTCGCTTGCCACCACAAGCGAAGAGATCCGGCCCACATCAGACCGCGTAGGTATTGTCTGCCCGGTCTATTATCTTGGCCTGCCATCAATTGTCACAGAATTTGTCAATCGTCTCGATCTCTCACGCACAGGTTACTGTTTTGCGGTTCTTACCATGGGAGGATTCGGGGCTTCTGCATTGCACCAGCTCGATGACTTTGTCTTTGCCCGCAACAACCGCCATCTCGATGCGGCATTTACCGTCCGTATGGTGGGTAACTTTGTACCTCGCTATGATTCTGCAAAGGGAGCGAAGCAGGAGAAACTTCTTAGGAATGCAGATACTATCCTTTCTGAGATTGCCGCCAGTATTGACAAAGGACTGATTGTCCGTCCCGGTATTGCTTTCGTTACAGGGCTCCTGAAATGGTTCATGTATGACGGGTTCATCCGGCAGATCCACGGAGCTGACAAGAACTTTTTTGCTGATGAAAAATGCACATCGTGTGGCACCTGTGCAGCTGTCTGCCCGGTGAAAAATATCGAATTGGTGAATGAAAAACCGGTCTGGAAACACCACTGCGAACTCTGCTGTGCCTGTATCCATTTCTGCCCTGCTGAGGCAATCCAGTACGGGCCAAAGACAAAAACACGAGGACGATACAGAAACCCATCCGTGACAATCACGGATATGAAAAAACAGCGGGGAGAATAATATCCAATCACTTTTTTATTTTCGCTACCTTAATTGCACTGCAGGTTCCCACCTACCCTAAGGATTCTGCATGGCGTATCTCGAACCAAAAAAGGTTGCCCTTTTAATTGCGGTGCTTGCTGGTTTTTTAACGCCATTTGATCTTTCAGCAGTCAACATTGCGCTGCCGTCAATCAGCAGCGAATTTTCCATGGATGCAGTATCCCTTGGCTGGGTTGCAACTGCCTACCTGCTTGCATCTGCAGTCTTTTTGGTCCCGTTCGGCAGAATTGCCGATATCTATGGCAGGAAAAAGATCTTTTCCCTGGGACTATTCATTTTTACTACAGCTTCGCTGTTCATGGCATTTTCAATATCTTCTGCCATGATCATCTCGCTCCGGGTTGTCCAGGGAATGGGCGGGGCGCTCATCTTTGGCACAGCGGTTGCCATCCTGACGTCGGTAACTCCCCTTAATGAAAGGGGGAAGGCTCTTGGGATCTACACGACTGCAGTCTACCTCGGTCTGTCGATGGGGCCGTTTATTGGCGGTTTTCTTACCAGCACGTTTGGCTGGCGCAGTATCTTTTTAGTAAATGTCCCGATTGGTATCCTGGTCCTTGTCATTATCAGGACACAACTTGCAGGCGAATGGGCAGATGCCCGTGGTGAATCTTTTGACCTTTCAGGGGCACTGCTTTATGGATTAGCGTTGATCTCGGTGATGTATGGGTTCTCCCGCCTGCCGGATACTACAGGTCTGGTGCTTGTCATCGCAGGCACGGTATTCCTTTCAGGCTTTATCTGGTGGGAGAACCGCACTTCCCAGCCGCTGCTCAACATTTCATTATTCTTAAAAAACCGGGTATTTGCGTTTTCCAATCTTGCGGCACTCATTAATTACAGCGCCACGTTCTCAGTGACTTTCTTTTTGTCCTTTTACCTGCAGTATATCCGGGGACTTACCCCCGCTGCTGCCGGCACCATTCTTGTCATACAGCCGGTTGTGCAGGCAATATTTTCATCATATGCCGGGAAACTTTCGGACCGTATCGAACCGGGAAAAATTGCATCTGTCGGTATGGGGATGACTACCTGTGGCCTTATCCTTCTCTCGTTTCTCTCGGTTGACACCCCGTACGCCTACCTCATCGGAACGCTTGTCCTGCTCGGACTGGGTTTTGCTTTCTTCTCATCGCCGAATACTAATGCGGTCATGAGTTCGGTAAAGAAACATGAGTACGGTGTGGCGTCCGGTATCCTTGGTACAATGCGGCTTGTTGGCCAGATGTTGTCTATGGGCATCGCGATGGTAATTATTTCTCTCTTCATCGGCCGCGTCATGATTACCCCTGATGTTGCAGATGAGCTGTTAATGAGCATCCATGCTGGTTTTGTCATCTTTGCCCTTCTCTGCTGTTGTGGGATCTTCTTCTCGCTCGTGCGGGGAAAGGTTCGCCATGGGTCAAATGATTCCACCAAGGTATAGGATCTTAAGAAAAGTCACAATACAGAGTTTGAAAACGTCCTAGTCCCTTTCCTTGGTTGAAAGGATTTGAATTACTCGTGCCCGAAGATAAAAGGTTAATCCTGACTTTCTGACACATGGCATTCTGCTTAAAGTCAGGACATATCATGGATATCTTATATATCCATCCTGCACAAGAACAACACCACATGGATGCGGGAATTCGTGACCGGTTTACAGAACTCTGGCAGACATATTGCCCAGGTGCGGAGCTGCCTATTACTTTTGAAATCGGTGAAGATACCAGGACTACGGAGAAAGCAAAAACACCTGCGAACTGGCGATGCTTTATCTGTGACCTGGCACGGGTAAGGAAAGGGACTTCGCTGGTCTTTGACCGGTCATCGATTACCTGCAGCGGCGGTCTGTTGTTCTTAGGCTATGAAACGCAGAGAAGCGAGAACTTCCGGTACTTTCTCTCTTCGGGAAAACCCGGAGTGGTGGAAGGCGAGCGTTACAAAAAAAGCTCGGAGATCGTTGATGAGATCACTGCCCGTCATGTCAGTCTGCCGGTGGATGATAAAAGCTACACGTTTAAACGGTGGGACAAACTGACACCGGAAGACAACCCTGACGTGGTGATCTTCTTTGCCAGGCCTGAAGTGCTGTCAGCGCTGTTCACGCTTGCCAATTTTGACCAGTCAGACCCTGAGGGGGTTATCTGCCCGTTTGGTTCGGGGTGCTCATCGATCATCCATTATCCCCGGTTTGAGCAGACACGTGATAATCCCCGGGCAGTGCTTGGCATGTTTGATCCATCGGCACGTCCCTGTGTCCCAGTAGATATTCTGACCTTTGCCGTCCCGATGAAAAAGTTTGAAAAGATTATCGCTTCAATGGAAGAGAGTTTCCTCATCACAAAAACATGGGAGAAGCAGAAAGCAAAGATTGCCCGGAGCAACGCGGTGCATTCGTCGTAAGGCCCCGAAACATCCGAAAATCTAATATCCATCCATCAGACCAAAAGCAACTAAATCAGGATCTTTCAGGACTAATGATGAAAGTTTGCTGATGAATATACAGAATTTTTCGGGTAAAGTTGCCAATATTACCGTTACTTCTTCCGGAATAGATCTTGCAACTGCGAACATGCTTGCGAGGGATGGTGTCAAGGTTGCTCTCTTTAGACTTACATTCGTACCAATAAAGGAAACATAAAATCAGAGTCTGGAAATTTTTCCCGATTAATCCCGGTTACTTTGTTTCAGGAGCGAAATCCTCCAGCCCATCTTCCGGCTCACCAGTCCTTTTTGCCGCCATAGTACATCCTTCCGGGACATAGTACCGCTTCCCGCCACTCAGGGTCTTGCCACAGAAGTCCCGGCAGCTGGCCGGTCGCCTGTCGTATATATCACAACCCCACTTTTTGACTCCGCTGACGTCTGGCTTCTCCTCGTGAAGGTGCTGGCATGGAGCCTCAACAAGGAAAAATCCGTCCGCTTTTTTGAGACCCCGTTCACGGAAGTAAAGCAGCTGGTGGGGTTTGCATTGCCGGACAAGGACAACAGGAAGCCAGCGGCAGCACTCACCGCATCGGCTGCAGGTGCCAGATTTCGGTGCAGGCTGGGTGGATTTCATACATCATTACCTTCATATCATCATTACCATTTACGGTTACTCAGGAAAAATGGTGAGGCGCAAACCAGATTAACATGTCGTTTTATGACAGGAGTTCCCTGGCAGTTCCCCACTGCGGAAAGACGATACGACTACTTAGACCAGGAAGCATTTCTTACGTTGTAACCATACAAAAAAGGAGAACCGTTCGGGAGAACATTATGATCCCCCATGAAGTGTCCGATAAGCGATGACCGCATCGTGAAAGGAATTGAATACATGGTCTTTTCCAATCAGATCAAAAAACATATCCCGTTCCAATTGTCGTCTGACCTGATCTTTGACATCACTTAGTACCAGCTCAACACCATGTTTTTTCAGTTCTGCGTGAAGTTGTTTGAGTGATTCCAGCCCGGAGTAATCAATATCACTGATCATTGAAGCAGACAGGCATAACCATTTCAGGGACGGACTGGCATTTTTGACGATATCAAGAATGTCTTGCGTAATACGGTTTTCATTCGCATAATAGAGGTTTGCCCCGAACTGGTATATTGCAAGACCGGGTGCAGCCTGGTCTCCTGATGTAAGAGGAACCGATCTCCATTCCCCCTGAGGTGACTGAGAGAGCAGGACGTTTATGGGGTTGTAACTATGACGGAGATGGGCAAGAATGGAGAGTGCGATTGCAACGACAATACCCCAGCCGACACTGATGAAAATCACGGTTAATGCCGTCATGAGTGCTACCATAAATTCAACGGGACGATGATAAAGAATTGTTTTCATGCCATGGATATCGATCAGGCGGATCCCGATAGTAAATACAATTGCTGCCAGAACTGCCTCGGGCAGGTAAGACAAAGGAACAGTAAGAAACAGCAATACGATAAGGATTACACCGGCAGTAACCACCTGTGCAAGCTGGGTCTTACCCCCGGCACTGTCAACCATCTCGGTCTTTGTCGGGCTCCCGTTAACAACAAACGTACCCGACATGCCGGCAGCAACATTGGACAGGCCGAGGCCGACAAGGTCGACATTCTCATCGAAATTTTCTTCGTACCGTAACGCGTATGCCCGGGATGTTGCCGCGCTTTGGGCGAGAATTACCAGAAAACAGGCAAGTGCAATGCCAAGAAGTTCGGGGATCTGGTCAGGCGGTACTGAAGGAAATGCGATTACTGGAAGGCCACCGGTTATTGTGCCAATCGTCGTAACGCCAAGGGCTTCAAGGTTCAGAGCCCAGCACGCGATGATGGTCCCGATTACTGCAAGAAGTGCCCAGGGAATCTTTCTGAAAAAATGACCTCCGACAAAGATGATGATTAAAACCGTGACCGAAAGCAGCACCGTGATGCTGTTCATCAGGAGAATTTCCCGGGTGAAGACGTGAACAACCTGCAGGATTGGGCCATTGCCCTCTTTTGGTACTCCGAACATGCCAGGAACCTGGCCGAGTGCAACCTGAATTCCCACGCCGGTCAGAAATCCGATCAGGACTGCCCGTGAAAGAAAATCTGCAATAAAACCCAGTTTCAGGATTCGCGAAATGATTAAAAAAACCGCTGCAAGAAGGGCAACCATTCCTGCGAGCGCGATATACTCGGGAGAGTCGGGCACGGCCATCGTCACAAGCGTTGTAGCAAGGATCGCTGCAGTTGCAGAATCTGCCCCTACTACAAGGTGGCGTGAAGACCCGAAAAAAGCAAACACTGCACTGGGAATCAACATGGTATACAAACCCAGGACAACAGGCACGCCGGCAATTTTTGCATACCCCATCACTTCAGGAATTGCAAGTGCTGCAAGGGTAATCCCTGCAATAATATCCAACGGTATCTGCGATTTTTCAACGGGGAGGATTCCCTGAAGAACGGAAAGTTTTCCCAATTTCTTTGGTATAGTGTCTTCCGGTGGCATGATCTGCTACGAGATAATTTTGGGGAGGTAATCGGGACAAAGAAATGGTTCTTTGCCGGATTGGAAATTTCTCGCTGGTTAATTCTCCTGAACCATAAACGATTCTGGTTGAACAGACAAAAAAAGGTTACCTGAAATGTTATTTACCCGCTGATGCTGGCGTGATATTTACCGGGACCGGGGTTGTAGTTTCCGGACAAATACACCCTAATGGCAGATATCTGATGTGATTTTCACAAGAGATTTCACAAACCTGGATAGCGATATCCTGGTCAGGAGTTCCTTTCTTCTCTCCGACCTGCACCAGTGGGTTAACATAAACACAAGCGGCTGATAATGAGAGGATGACGAGGAGAACGATTACCATTACTTGTTGTTTCATAGTGTCCCCCTTTTCGTTTTTGTACGCACTTCTTTTCGTTCTTTCTTATATAGTCTTTTGACGCATTCGTCCGGAAGAGGATACAATCCGTTACAACGCTTGTGCTGGGTCCAGCACAATTAAGGAGAACATCGGGTTTGGAAAGGAGAACCGCAAAAAGTGGAACTATCTCATCCTGCATTCCCGGTTAATGGTTACGTGAGCGGTACTTTACGATAAGCAGAACCACAATCACACCGGCAAGAACGATGGCAAGCCCGAGGACTGCTACCCACAATTTGGAATAGGGAGACACCGGTACCAGTATGAAATTTATTGTCTGGGTCTGGTTTAGGATTATATGTACCGTTAGCTCTTCTGAGGTATACCCTGCAGAGGAGACGTTGAGCGTGTGATTGCCGGTAGTGAGGCTTGTATAGGT
>WSSedA1B3DRAFT_1000109_pt1 | contig 22390 bp, 18 predicted proteins | sample WetSurSiteA1Bulk_FD_9468 | JGI IMG/M metagenome (IMG submission 9468)
GAAGAGATGATTAAGCAGTATTTGGAACATCATTTTGAGCCAAATCCGAACGATGAATTCAAGATGGAGCCACCATAAGACGCGTCGTTTAGCCGACGCGTATCCAGACTTCCAGTCCGTAACTTAAACCCACCAGCTTTTAGCTGGTGGTTGTTTAGTTTTTCATAAGCCATCTGCTTATCATTTTTTGAATATCTGTTAATGGGTTATTTGATGTGGCTACACTAACCAGGACACACTAAAAATAACGTCAGTTCGATATAAAGCTTATTGAAATTTATGATATTTTTTCATTTCATGTTTTTTTACATGAAAATTAGAGTTTTTTGTGGTATTTGCTGAGAAAAATAGATGAAATGATGAAATATTTTGCTAAAATTATCATTATAATTTTTTGATTTAAAAATACTTTTCTTATATCGAATTCAGATTGTCTAGTTATCTCCTAAGCTAAGTGATAGATTCTGTGTAATTTTTACCAAAAATTAACCCGTCTCTTAGCGTGCTGATATTAGCTTCTTGCTCTAATAAGGTTTGATACCATGAACCATCAGCGGTATCGCCATACAATACCGCGCCAATTAACCTATCGTCTTTAACGACCAGTTTTTTATAAATGCCTAGTGCGGGATCAGAAAAAATAAGGCTTTCTGACTGTTCATCACCTTGAAAATCGCCGATGGAAAATAAATGAATTCCTGTTACTTTCAGCTTAGTGGCAGTGGGCAAAGTAACGTATTCTGCAACGCCGTGTGCGCTAAGATGATTAGCACAGACTTTGGCTTGTTCAAACAGTGGCGCAACTAAACCAAAAGTATCGCCGCGATGCTGAATACATTCACCGACCGCATAAATACTTGGGTCATAACTTTGCAGCGTGTCATTGACGACAATACCGCGCTCACAATACAGACCTGCTGATTGGGCTAACGTGATATTAGGACGTACACCGATCGCCATAATGAATAAATCACAGTCTAACTGACTGCCGTCTGTAAAGCTTATACCTGTAATATGATTATTATCATTACCTAACAATTGCTGGAGTTTGGCAGCCATTTTAAATTTGATGCCTTTTTGTTCTAACTCAGCTTGAAGCAATTGCCCCGCAGGTTTGTCCATTTGCCGATTTAACAGCACTTCATGATTGTGAATGACCGTGACATCCATGCCGCGTAACACTAAACCATTGGCGGCTTCTAAGCCCAATAAACCACCGCCTAACACCACGGCTTTTTTATAACTACGGCTGTAGCTCAACATTTTATTAACATCAAAAATGTCACGAAAACTGATTACGCCATTTAAATCAGTGCCTTTGACATCGGGTATCACGGCTTTTGATCCTGTGGCAATCAGCAAGCGGTCATAAGCGGCGATAGTACCGTCTTGGGCAATGACTTGTTTACGTCCACGCTCGATACGCACCACGGCTTTGGCTTCGCCTGCATGGAGGGTGATATTATTGTCTTCATACCATTGGCGATTATTAATCACAATGTCTTCTATGGTCTTATCACCACACAGCACGGCGGACAGCATGATGCGGTTGTAATTGCCGTAGGGTTCAGCACCGAATACGGTAATCTCGTATTTATCAGGCGCGGCACTGAGCAATTCTTCTACAGTACGCATTCCCGCCATACCGTTACCGATGACGACTAATTTTTGTTTTTTATTGTGCATGGTTTCATCTTAATAAATTTAACGCGTTCCTGAGCTGTGAAACACGGCGTTGCACGCCTAAACTGCATTCCCACGCAGCGCGTGGGAACGAGAAAACCGTGTAAGGTGGGCAATGCCCACCCTACAGCAACGCTTTAATTTCAGGCACACAAGAACCGCAATTCGTTCCCGCTTTCAAACACTGTCCGACTTGTTGATGGGTGGTTAAGCCTTTTTCTTTAATCGCTGCTTTAATGGTTTTTTCACCGACATTAAAACACGCGCAGATAATCGCACCGACATCTGCACCGCCTAATGGGGGTTTGCCTGTTAATAAAGCCATGCGTTCTGCTTTGCTGAGTTCAGGTTTGACAAATAGACTGCTCAACCAGCTCCGTTCAGAAAGTTTATGGTCAGCGGCAATAAAAATCCCCGTTTCCAATTGGTTATCAACCAGCCGTGCAGCGCGGTAAACGCCCTTAGCAACATCTTGATATTCTTGCCATTGCGGATGTTCGGCGTTGCTTGTGCATAAATGTTGTCTAACGCAAGCACGCCAATCATCAGGCGATGTTTCACCCGCTAATTCATAGCGGTAAAAGCCCTTACCTTTACTTTTTATCCAATAATCTACCTCGGTTATGTTTAACTCGCGCCGCGATAAGATAAAGCCTTGCCATCGAGGCGTGTAAGGTCGAAGTCGCACGGGGGTATGTTTGCTTTCAGGTTGATTAGAAATTGGGTCAACCTCAGGATTTACTAACACACCCATACGTCCATGACTGGCATATTGTGCTGTCCAGTGCATAGGCACAAATACATTGCCTTGTTGCTGGCTGTCGGTGATGTTTACTCGCGCTATCATTGAACCCCAGTTACTTTCAAGCACGGCTAAACACTGTGCCGATAAACCGTACTGTGTCGCATCCTCAGGGTGAATTTCGACAAAGGGTTCAGGTTTATGTTGATTCAATTTTGCCGCTAAAGCAGTACGCGTCATGGTGTGCCATTGGTCACGCAAACGTCCTGTATTTAAAATTAACGGATAATCGGCAGTGGGTGCATTGACAGGTGGACGTGGCGTAACGACGATAAATTGGGCTTTGCCTGATCGGGTAAAAAACTGCCCATCAGCAAACAATCGTGCTGAGCCTTGTGGATAGCGTGCATTAACAGGCCATTGTATGGGTTGCAATTGGTCGTACTCATCGTGGCTCATATCTGCAAAAGCAGATATATCAAAATCCCGTTGCCCGTTATTTTCAAAACCTGATAACGCGGCGTGTTCGCGGAAAATATCGACAGAGTTTTGATAGTTGAACTCAGTTTCAAAACCCATACGCCGCGCGACTTGTGTGATTATCCACCAGTCTGGTTTGCTACTACCTGCGGGTTTAAATAAGGCGCGTTGTCGTGAAATCCGCCGTTCTGAATTCGTTATCGTGCCGTCTTTTTCACTCCAGCCTTGGGCGGGTAATAACACATGAGCCAATGCAGTGGTGTCAGTGTTAGCAATACAATCTGACACGACCACAAAGTCACAAGCTTGCAAGGCTTGTTTAACTTTATCCGCGTTGGGTAAACTCACGACAGGATTTGTTCCCATAATCCACACGGCTTTAATCTTACCTTCCGCGATAGCATCAAATAATGCCACAGCGGGTAATCCTGCTTGTCTGGCAATGTTGGGTGCGTTCCAAAAACGGGCAACTTTGTCTATGTCATCGGAATAAGAAAAATCAATATGCGCGGCGAGTTGGTGTGATAAACCGCCCACTTCACGCCCACCCATTGCGTTGGGTTGCCCTGTTAATGACAATGGACCACTGCCGACTTTGCCTATTTTGCCCGTCGCTAAGTGGCAGTTGATGATGGCATTCACCTTGTCTGTTCCAGAGGATGATTGATTAATACCTTGGCTGTATAAACTTAGCACTTTGTCAGTGCGTACAAACCAATCATAAAAGCGTTGAATGCTCTCTACATCTAGTTGGCACAGTTTGGCAATGTGTTCAATGCTGTATAACGCGCCTGCTAATGCCGAACTAAAGCCTTCGGTATGGGCTTGAATGTAGGCTAAATTAAGCGCGTTATGGTCATAAAGATAGGCTAGCAAACCGTTAAATAACCACGCATCACTGCCACTAGCTAACGGTAAATGTAAGTCAGCAATATCACAACTGGCAGTATGGCGCGGGTCAATCACCACGATTTTTAATGACGGATTAGCTTCTTTAGCGGCACGAATACGCTGAAAACTAACAGGATGACACCATGCGGCATTTGAGCCAATCAGAATAATCAACTCTGCGTGTTCATAGTCTTCATAACATTGCGGCACAGTATCTGAACCGAAGGCGCGTTTATGCCCTGCCACGGATGAGGACATACACAAACGGCTATTAGTATCCATATTGCCGCTACCGATAAAGCCTTTCATTAGCTTATTGGCAACATAATAATCTTCAGTCAATAACTGCCCTGAACCATAAAACGCCACCGCATCCTGCCCATATTGGGCGATTACCTTGCTAAAGGTATCAGCGACTAAGTCGAGAGCATCCATCCAACTGGCTTCACGTCCATAAACTCTCGGTTGTAATAGTCTAGTTTTCAGTTCGATGGTCTCACCTAAGGCTGAACCTTTAGAACATAAACGTCCAAAATTGGCAGGATGGGTGATGTCTCCACTGATATTAAGTCGATGTTGTTGTGCATCGACTTTTGCACTAATGCCACAACCGACACCGCAGTAGGGGCAAGTAGTTTGTATGATTTTGTTCATTTTGTTTTATAACTCAGGGATAGTCATTACACCTTCTGCCACCATCACCGCCGCACCACCTACACGAATAGTTAGGCTGTCTTCGCCTTTGTGATCCATTTCTAAATTCAACACGCTACGGCGGTTGAGAGCATCACCCCTATCTACCGCAAAGGTATAAGTTCCTTTTTGCATAAAATCAAACGAACACAAATACGAGGCAAACGCGGGCATGGCATTACCAACAGGGGGGTCTTCATACAAACCAATACGCGAACCCATCAGGCGCACGTTAAAATCTGAATCAGCAAACGGCGTTTTAGGCGAGAACAGTAAAATTTCTTGCGCAGCAGTTTGCGGTGCGCTGGATTGACTCCACGCCGCATCATTGAATCGAGCTTTTCTGACGCTTTCATACTGCCAGACAGGCACAATTAAATACGGTTGTCCGCAAGATACAAGGCGAGGGCTATATTTTTTGTGATCCAGTTCTGACACCTGCAACGATAGAAAACTAGCGAGTTCTTCATCACTGGGCGTAAATCGGTCAATAATGGACGTGACCTTGCGGGTGAATTGAATAAAAGTAGGTTTACCATTATCGGCTGTGACATTTACATCCACCGCGCCCGCATTTTGTTCAAAAACAATTGGGGTAATGGCGGCGTTTAATGTGAGTTCACCGCAACTAGCTAATACAAACGCGGTGGCAATAACAGGATGACCTGCAAAATTAATTTCAGCCAATGGCGAAAAGATACGCATCACCCGAGTGGTGCTTTCTTTATTCGGATGTAAGACAAATACTGTTTCCGATAAATTTAATTCGCGGGCAATCAACTGCATTTGTAGTTTATTCAAGCCTTCCGCATTAGGAAACACCGCGATTTGCGCACCACTGAATATAGCAGTCGTAAAAACATCGGCAATATAATAATTGTACTTCATGCTATTACCCCATTTTGCTGTACGTTAGTGCTGTTTTCGATGAGTTGGCGCAAAGGCGCGACTGACCGTGTATCGACTTCAACTCTGCCGTTATGAATACGACACGCATAAACAGGGACAGGCACAGTGGATATATTTTCTACACAAACGCCTGTTTGTAACAAAAAATGTTGTTTATAAAGCGGTGAGGCAACGACAGGTTGACCGTTAATATCACCAAGGATACCGCGTGATAACACATTGGCTTTGCCGATGGGATCGTAATTGTTAATGGCATAAACGCCTTGCTCATCGTTAGGCAGATAAAAAATCGCTACTTGCAAATTATCCACCAAGGCACACACGCCTGAATTTTCTTGTAAATCTGACACGCTACACACGTCCGTCCATTGCATTTCCATCACGCCACCTCTACTAAGTTAAAATGTTTACGCTCATCTTCACGAGCGGGACGAATCTGCCCACGTTCTTGTACGAACACCACATTATCATCAGCTGCATTGCTATTCACAAAATGATGAAAGCGTTTGAGCTTAGCTTCATCTTCAATGGTTGTTTTCCATTCACATTGATAAGTATCAATGACGTACTGCATTTGTTGTTCTAATTGGTCACACAAGCCCAGTTTGTCATCAACAATCACGGATTTGAGATAATCCAAACCGCCTTCCATATTTTCCATCCATACTGAGGTTCGTTGTAAACGGTCGGCAGTACGCACATAAAAGCTCAAAAAGCGGTCGATGTATTTGATTAACGTTTCTTTATCCAATGCGGTGGCAAATAAATCGGCGTGGCGTGGTTTCATGCCGCCGTTACCACAGACATATAAATTCCAGCCGTTTTCCGTGGCAATAATACCGACATCTTTGCCTTGGGCTTCGGCACATTCACGCGTACAACCCGACACGGCAAATTTGATTTTATGCGGTGACCGCAAACCCTTGTAACGATTTTCTAATTCGATGGCTAAACTCACACTGTCATCAACACCGTAACGACACCATGTGCTACCCACACAAGATTTAACCGTGCGTAATGATTTACCGTAAGCATGACCCGATTCAAACCCCGCATCAATCAATTCTTTCCAAATCAGCGGCAATTGCTCCAGCGTTGCACCAAATAAGTCCACACGCTGACCACCTGTAATTTTGGTGTACAGTTTATATTTTTTGCCGACTTGCCCTAAGGCAATCAGCATATCGGGACTGATTTCTCCGCCTGTAATACGCGGTACGACGGAATAAGTCCCGTCTTTTTGCATATTGGCAAGAAAAGTATCGTTGGTGTCTTGTAAGCCCAGATGGTCTTTTTCCAGAATGTGTTCATTCCATTGTGAAGCAAGAATATTACCGACTGTCGGTTTACAAATATCACAGCCTAAGCCTTTACCGTGTTTAGCAATTAAATCAACAAAGGTTTTTATTTCTTCCACACGAATGAGTGTGTGCAGCTCTTGGCGCGTATAAGCAAAGTGTTCGCATAAATCGGTATTGACTTCATGACCGTGCTTAGTCAGTTCTGAATTTAATACCGATTTCAGCAGTGCCGAGCAACCACCACAACCTGTAGCGGCTTGCGTGTCTTTCTTTAATGCGTCCACAGTGGTGCAACCTGCTTCAATGGCAGTGCAAATATTACCTTTAGTAACGTTATAACAAGAACAAATAGTCGCTGAAGCGGGCAGGGCATCAGGACCTAAACCCACCGATTCATCAGAACGGTGCGGTAAAATCAGTGCATCTGGGTTTTCAGGTAATTCAATGCCGTTTAAACAATATTGCAACAGCGTACTGTAACCCGACGCATCGCCAACTAACACTGCGCCCAATAATTGTTTACCATCGTTACTGACCACAAGACGTTTGTAAATTTCATTCGCACCATTTTGGTAGCTATACACTAACGCACCTTGGCTACGAGCATGAGCATCTCCGATACTGGCAACATCTACGCCCATCAATTTCAGCTTGGTACTCATATCCGCACCCGTAAAACTGCTGTAGATATTACCTGATAAATTCGCCACTACAGTTCGCGCCATTGCATAACCAGGGGCAACCAAGCCGTAAATCATGCCATTCCACAGCGCACATTCACCAATCGCATAAATATCAGGGTCTGAGGTCTTACAATCATTATCAATGACGATACCGCCACGTTGACCAACTTCTAAGCCACACGCGCGTGCAATATCATCACGCGGACGTATGCCAGCAGAAAACAACACGATGTCAGTTTCAAGTTCTTCGCCATCGGCAAAACACATTTTATTAACGCATTGCTCGCCATCGGTAATCAGGCTGGTATTTTTGCTGGTATGAACAACCACGCCTAAATCTTCGATTTTGCGCCGTAACATCGCGCCACCTGCTTCATCAAGTTGCACCGCCATTAAGCGCGGGGCAAATTCCACAACATGGGTTTTTAAACCTAAATCTTTTAATGCTTTAGCCGCTTCTAAACCTAATAAACCACCGCCTACGACTGTACCTACTTTGCCTGTTTTTGCAGCGGCGGCAATGGCTTCGAGGTCTTCAATGGTACGATACACCAAACATTGCGCTCTATCATGTCCCGCAACAGGTGGTACGAATGGATAAGACCCTGTTGCCAATACTAATTTATCGTAAGCGACAGACACACCTTTAGCTGAGGTAACTATTTTTGCCGCACGGTCAATAGTGGCAGCTTTATCACCTAAGTGAATAGTAATACCGTGTTGCTCAAAAAATCCCTCTTCTACTAATGAGAGTTCTTTCGCGCTAGTCCCCGTAAAAAAGGATGATAAATGCACACGATCATAAGCGGCGCGTGGTTCTTCGCAGAAAGTAACAATGTGATATTGCTCTTTAGCAGGACTTGCAACCAAGCTTGCTAAAAAATGCTGCCCAACCATGCCGTTACCGATGACGACCAGTGTTTGTTTGTTGCTCATGACTTACCTCAATAACGTCGTTAATAGCTTTTGTTATTAACAAGCAAAGCGCGTGCCATAAAGTATGAATACTAGTTTTCTTAAAAAAGGGCTGACAGTTAATGTACCCAATGCACCAATGCGGGGCTTTTTGTTAGGAAACGCTCTAAAAATGGACGCACCAATAAGTCGCAAAGCTGATTATTTTGTTCATACATGAGATTGTTTCATCATTCCCCTGCACCAGTTTTTTGTTAAGAACACCGCTGAAATGATGAGAGTTTTATTGCCACACAGAGTGTAGAAATCACAGTTTTTAGAGATTTGGCACACAATGTGCTTTATTCATCGTAGTTCACTTTCACTTACGAGAAACTCTGATGTCCGAGCAAAACTTTAACCTCTTTTCCTTAACAGGAAAAATGAAAATCCTTCATGCTACATGGTTAGCGTTTTTTATCACCTTCGTGGTCTGGTTTAACCACGCCCCTCTAATGATGGTGATTGCTGAAACTTTGGGCATGGATAAAGCTCAAATTAAAACTATTTTGATTTTAAACGTAGCATTGACCATTCCTGCTCGGATTGCCATTGGTATATTGGTGGATAAATTTGGCCCGAAACGTACTTATTCAACGTTATTGGCACTTGGTAGCGTGCCGTGTTTTATGTTCGCCTTCGCCGAAAGTTTTGAACAACTGGCATTAGCACGGTTTTTATCGGGCTTTATTGGTGCAGGTTTTGTGATTGGTATCCGCATGGTGGGCGAATGGTTTCCTGCCAAACAAGTCGGTATTGCTGAAGGCATTTATGGCGGTTGGGGTAATTTTGGCTCAGCGGCAGCGGCAGGCGTATTACCTGCTTTGGTGCTCATGTTCGGTGGTGCGGAAGGCTGGCGTTATGCCATTGCCAGCACGGGTTTGATTGCCTTGCTGTATTCAGTGGTTTATTTTTTTAGTGTCTCCGATACGCCCAAAGGCTCAACCTATTTCAAACCTAAAAAATCAGGTGCGATGGAGGTGAGCAGCAAAGGCGATATGTTTTTTTACATTGTCATGACTTTGCCACTTTATGCGACCTTAAGTTTATTAACGTGGAAATTATCTTCTTCAGCAGGTTTAAACTTACTTGCTATGCCTGTCGCGATTGCCATTCATATCGGTATTTGGCTGATGTACGCTTATAACGTCTATAAAATTATTCACTTGAATTATGAGCATCTGCAACACCCGATAGAAGAAATCCACCGTTATAAATTCAAACAAGTCGCGGTGTTGGATTTGGCGTACTTCATTACTTTTGGTTCAGAACTCGCCGTGGTGTCGATGTTACCGCTGTTTTTCTTTGACACCTTTCACGAATCGCAAAACGTCACCATGGTGCAAGCAGGTTTATTAGGCGGTAGTTTTGCTTTTATTAATTTAGTGGCCAGACCAATGGGCGGCTGGTTAAGTGATAAGTTTGGGCGCAAATTATCGTTAAGCGTGTTTGTATTGGGTTTGGCCGCTGGATATTTTGGTATGTCGCAAATCACTGCTGACTGGTCGATTATTGCTGCCGTGTTATTAACGATGTCCTGTTCTTGTTTTGTATCGGCAGGTTGCGGTGCAGTGTATGCCATCGTGCCACTTATCAAACGCCGTATGACAGGACAAATCGCAGGTATGGTTGGTGCTTACGGTAATGTTGGTGGCGTGTTATTTTTAACGATCCTCTCATTTGTATCGTCCTCGCTGTTTTTTATCATCATTGCCACTGTCGCGTTAGGGGTGTTAATCGCTGTACAGTTTATTGATGAACCTAAAGGACACATGGCAGAAGTCTTGGAAGATGGAACAGTGGAAATGATTGAATTGGGTTAATGAGTAGCCACGAAAAATACGAAGGCACGAAAATACAGTACGCATCATCAACAAAAATACCTTTCAAGTGAGAAAGGTCTAATAAAGAATACATGCTTCTCCTAGCTTGTTAGTCTCGGTGCGAGGGAGCGCACCTTTTTTTAGCCAGAGTCTACTATGAAACTTACCATAAGCATCGGCTACGCCAGTGACAAAGGCATCAAAGCTGATAACGAAGATTTTTTCGGCTCGTTAGTGCCTAACGAACCACAACTCACTTATAAAGGTATCGTTGCGGCGATTGCTGATGGTATGAGTGGCAGTGATGCTGGCAAACAAGCCAGTCATTGTTGTATCGCAGGCTTTTTAAGTGATTATTACAGCACGCCTGACTCTTGGTCAGTAAAACAAGCAGGGCAAAGAATTCTGTCAGCCACTAATTCATGGCTATATAGTCAAGGGCAAGCACGCTATCAATCTACTAAAGGCATGGTTAGTACGCTGAGCATTTTGGTATTGAAATCCAGCACCGCCAATATTTTTCATATTGGTGATTCGCGCATTTATCGTTTACGACAAGGTATGTTAGAGCAACTGACTCGTGATCATCGAATCTGGGTGGGGAATGATAAAAGTTATTTGAATCGGGCAATGGGCATAGAGCCGCGCTTAGAAGTTGATTATCAAACCTTTGCCTTAGAAAAAGGCGATGTGTTTATCATGACCACCGATGGTGTGCATGACTTCATTGATGACAAAACCCTGAAAAGCTATCTACAAGACGGTGATGATTTACACCAACAAGCTGCCAATATTCTACGACAAGCCAGTGATAATCACAGTGATGATAATCTAACCTGTCAACTGATTAGAATTGATCATCTACCCGAAGTCCAAGCCGACGAGATTATTCGTCGTCATGACAATCTGCCATTTCCACCACCGTTAGAAGTTGGCATGATACTCGATGGTTATCGTATAGAAGCCGAATTACACGCCAGCAAACGCACGGAAATTTATCGAGCGATTGATACGTTCACTAATACACGGGTCATTTTAAAAGCTCCCTCCGTCCTTTATGATGACGATACCCATTATATTGAACATTTTCTCCATGAGGAATGGGCAGGTAAACGTATCGCACATGACAATGTATTAAAAGTGTTGAGTACCACACACCCTAAAAGTTGTATTTATTATGTCACTGAATTTATTGATGGTAGATCACTGCGGCAATGGATGGATACGCATCCTAAGCCTGATATTAAAACCGCAAGACACATCATTGAACAAATCGCCAAAGGCTTACAAGCCTTTCATCGTATGGAAATGCTGCATCAAGACTTGAAACCCGAAAACATTATGTTTGATGATAACGGCGTGGTGAAAATCATTGATTTTGGGTCGGTTAAAATTGCAGGCATTTCAGAAATTGCCCCGCTGGTTGATGATAATGTGCTGGGGACAGTCAATTACACTGCACCTGAATATCACTTAGGGCAAAGTGGTACGGTGAAATCCGATTTGTTTTCTTTAGGCGTGATTGCTTACGAACTATTAAATGGCGCGTTGCCATTTGGTCAAGCGTTGCCCGAAAAACCCACGGCGGCGAAGTTACAAAAACTAACTTATATGCCTAGTGTGTATTGCAATGAAATGGTACCTATCTGGATGGATGGCGCGTTACGCAAAGCCACTGCTATCAATCCGCAACTGCGTTATGACACGCTATCAGAATTTTTGTATGACCTTAGCACGCCCAATCCCGCGTTCTTAAAAACTGAGCAGTTTGTACCTTTAGTACAACGTAATCCGTTGTATTTTTGGAAGGGTTTATCGGTTCTACTGCTGATTAGTAATTTGATTTTATTGTATCAATTAGTCTGATAAAGCAACTATTTGCAGCATCCCGATTATTAAATTAAGCCTTGTAATAAGTTTTATGGGAGTACAAACCTAAGTTTGTACTCCTAACTTAAATAATCTTGCTAAGATCATGCGGGTGATTGATAAGTAAGGCTTATTTCAAACAGCCATAATATTTAACCTAAGTTAGAGATAAAACTGTTTGAAATCATTGATAAATTTCAAATCACAGTCATTGCAGCATGAATTGCTGGAATCTATAAGCCACGGATCGGATGGCGAGACTTTAACATATCCATGTGTCCTAGATTCTGGTAATCCATGCCAGCATGACAGTAATATTCAGTTTCTTATGTCGAGCTCAGCTTAACTTAGCTTGAAGTTTTTTAACATCTTCACCCGTCGAGCTTTTTTTAATAACATGACATCACCTCTCTGTTGGTTAATTAGTTGAGATAGTAGTTACCTTAATAGTTATGCGATAGGTGGCGGCATAGCGGTAAATAACCCTGCCAATTCAGTTTGTGTTTCAGCGGCTAACCAGCCACTCATACCTTGTGTCCATACCAATGAAGTACGCGTTAATTGTCCAGACTGCGCCATTGCTTGTAATTGTGGCAAGCTAAATGCCCCAGTTTGTACACCATTCACCGCGACAAAATACATATTGCCAACAGGCGGTAATGGCGGCGGAGTTGGATTGCCTGCGCTTGGATTGACTTGTTGTGGCTGAAACACATTGCCCATTTGATTCATCATACCAACGCCCATACCTGCTGCTAGACCTACACCCATTAAGCCGCCATTGGGATTACTTGCCACCGCTTCCATTGCATTTGCCGCTTGAAACTGTGCATACGCGCCTAGATTACCGATAATACCCATGCTACTGCGTTTATCTAATGCTTGTTCGACTTCAGGTGGCAGGGAAATATTTTCAATCAGGAATTTAGTGAGTTCTAAGCCTAATTCATTAAACTCAGCTTTAATTTTGTCGGTGATAATCAGCGACACTTCATCATAATTAGAGGCTAAATCTAACACGGGAATTTTACTTTCCGCAATGGCATCCATACCGCGTGTAATGGCTAAATTGCGTAACTGCTCGTTAATGCTATCAACAGTAAATTCACTATTTGTGCCTGCCACTTCTTTGAAAAACTTGCTCGCGTCATTCACTCTAAACGCGAAAGACCCAAACGCACGCAAACGCACAGGACCAAACTCTGCATCACGCAACATAATGGGATTTTTAGTTCCCCATTTTTGATTGGTGAATTGTTTGGTGTTGACAAAAAATACATCGGCTTTAAACGGGCTATCAAAGCCATACTTCCAACCTTTTAGCGTCGCCAATATGGGCATATTTTGCGTGCTAAGCGTGTACATCCCTGCTGGAAATACGTCAGCAATTACACCTTCGTTTAGAAATATTGCCACTTGACTTTCGCGTACTGTTAGTTTGGCATTCATTTTTATTTCATTCTCATAACGCGGAAACTTCCATAAAATAATATCGGAAGAATCATCTGTCCATTCGATGATGTCGATAAATTCATTTCTGAGGGTGTCAAATAAGCCCATTGTTTTGATCCTAAAGTGAAAGTTAAGAAAATTTTACTATTCTTTAAAAAAGCCCCGTTGCCGCATTACCTCTGCAACTTTTTGTTCTATTCGCGCCGAGAAAAGCTCAAAAAAAGTCACTCGTCTATAACGCGCAATGATGAGTGCGATGATAAAAAAGGAACTACCAATGGCAGAGTTTCGCCATGAACTTAATTCCCATTGCTCCGACCAAGTGATGGCTAAGTCAGGCATGAGCGGGTAAAGATAATAAATAGGCCATTGATAGCCATCACCGCCCATTGAACCTGCTAAATCGGCTAATAAATGCAAATGGAAGGTGAGTAGTGATAGCAGAAAAACGGCTATTTTATGCTGGCAAAAATAAGCCATCATGCTTGCAATCAATAAACCTGCAAAGATGTTATGCCCAATAAAATGGTGATAGTCGGTGTAATAGTTACTGTAGATGTCAAAACGTAAATTGATTCTATCAATGACGTAGCCTAAGCCATCCACGTCAGGCAATATGCCTGCTAAGGTAATGCACACCCGCGCTCGTCGGTCTAATGTTACGCTATTTGCAACAACCCAACTGATAATTAAATGTTGTGGTGGTGTCATGTTATGTCTCTGTTTGTAGGCGTTGAAACTGCGTTAATTTCTCAACGGCTTACCCGTTTTTAAAATGTATTCCAGTCTGGCTAACGTACCTGCTTGTTTGGTCAAGGTGACAAAAGCATCTAACTCCAATGCCAGTAAATCAGCTTCGTTTAATGGCATGGTGATGTCTGTATCGCCACCGCTCAACACAAAGGCTAGTTTTTCAGCAACCACGACATCGTAGTCAGTAGCCTTGCCTGTTGCGTGCAAGGCTTGTATGCCCATTGCCAGCGCGGCTTGAGCGGTTTTTCCAGCCAGTAAGTAGGTAGCAGGGCAGGGAGCTTGATAACCTTTCACTAGCGATAATGCGCGTGTTTTAGCATCGGCTAACAATCGCTGTTTGTTCATGGTAATGCCATCTAACGGCGACAGGAATAATAGTTCTTTAGCTTCCAGCGCAGAGCCTGAGACTTTCGCCAAACCGATGGTTTCAAAGGTCTTGACCATTGCAGGTATAAAGCCTTTCGGTACTTTGGGCTGAGCTTGCCAGCGGCGTAAATATTCTTTACAACCACCCCACGCAGGAATTAAACCCACACCCACTTCCACCAAACCCATGTACAGTTCGGCGTGAGCTTGGATGGCATCACAATGGAGTAGTATTTCACAACCGCCCCCTAACGCCAGTCCAGCTGGTGCGCCGATGACAGGGAAGGGTGCGTATTTTAACGCTTGGTAAGTGTGCTGTCCTTGGTTAATAAGTTGCGCAACAGCGTCCCAATCGTTGTGATGTATGGAGTGCATGAGCAAGGTCAGATTTGCCCCTGCTGAGAAATTTTTGCCTTCGTTGTGTATGACTAACGTTACAAATTCCGCACTGACTTTATCAATAGCTTGCTGAATCAACGCCATGATGTCCATGTCCAGCGTATTCATTTTGCTGTGAAATTCCAAACAGGCAACGCCATCACCAACATCCCATAGACTAGCAGACGCATTGCTTAACACGGGCGAGGTTTGGCGTTTAATATCAGACAGTAACAACACGCCTTCGGCTCTTGGGATTGGGTGATAATACCCCGATAAATCAGCAAAACAGAGTTTTCCATCAGCCACTTTGTATAAATTTTGGTTATGTAATAGTGGCGGTATAGCTTGTTGTTCTGCGCGTAATTTGTCCGTGAACCAGCCCACGCCCAGTTCATCAATCAATTCAAAAACGCCGCGTTCCCAGTTGTAACCTTCCCGCATGGCAACATCAATACTGACTAAGTCATCGGCAATTTCAGGAATTAAACTGGCGGCATAGCTTAAGGTTTTGGATAGTACACGCCACGCATAAAGGCTATTTGTATCAGTCGCCGATAATATGTCTTGTGGAGTCATAGGATGGGCTGACGCAGAAAGCCCTTCTTTCACTTTTTCACTACGGTTGTATTCGCCTGTTTTAAGATTAATGGATTCTTTCACTCGTTCTGGGCTTAAGCGATAGAAACCACCTTTACCTTTTCTACCTGTATAGCCCTCGCTAATCATTCTAGCGACTAATGGTGGTAATTCGCTGACGTGGTGAAACGCATCTTCGGGCGGTAAAACCTGTTTCATGCTGGTTAAAATAGACGGAATTAAATCTAATCCCACCAAATCCAATAAGCCGAAAATACCTGTTTTCGGAATACCAAATGGCAATAGCGCGGCATCGGCTTGTTCAACGCTTAAGCCTAAATCAATCGCTTCGTGTAGCCCACATTGCAGCCAATAAATACCAATGCGATTAGCGATAAAGCCTGCGGTATCTTTACAACTAACACAGTCTTTACCTAGCTGTGTATCAGCGAATTCTTTAATTATTGCCGTAAGTTCTGGGCGGGTTTTTGCCCCTGTCACTAATTCCAACAAACGCATATAACGCGGCGGATTAAAAAAATGCGTAATCATAAACCGCTGTTGAAACGACTCAGGCAATTCATGTGTTAATAAACGTAGCGGTAGAGTAGAAGTGTTAGACGAAATAACACAATCCTCATGGCACACCGCGTCTAGTTTGGCATACAGGGATTTTTTAATGGCAGGGTGTTCGATGACGGCTTCAATCACCCAGTCAACATCTTCTAAGCAATGTAGATGGTCTTCAATATTGCCCGTCCTGATTAAACGAGCATTGTTCTTGTGCATGAACGGCGAGGGTTGCGCGTTGAGCAGTTTTTCAAGCGCGGTTTCAGCGATGTGATTACGGTTAGTGCTGAGTTCGGGCTTAGGCACAATATCAAGCAAATAGACAGGCACACCTGCATTGCTGAAATGGGCAGCAATACTCGCACCCATCACACCCGCACCTACGACGGCAACTTTGTTAATGTTCATATTGCCTCCAAAATAGTTGCAATACCTTGACCGCCGCCGATACATTGCGTCGCTAACGCGTAACGTTTGTTTTCGCGTTGTAACAAACTAGCCGCTTTGCCTGTAATTCTTGCACCTGTCGCGCCTAATGGATGACCTAAAGCAATTGCGCCCCCATCGAGATTAAGTTTTGCTAATGGAATAGGCAGGTCTTTTAGTACGGCTAAGGCTTGTGCGGCAAAGGCTTCATTGAGTTCAACAATATTCATATCATCCAAGGTTAAACCAGCACGTTGCAAGGCTTTATGAGTCGCCGCAACAGGACCTATGCCCATAATGTCAGGCGCACAACCTGAAACAGCGATGGCTTTGATTCTGGCTAATTTAGGTAAACCGTGTTTATCGGCATACTCTTCGCTACACACTAACACTGCCGCCGCGCCATCGGTTAAGGGTGATGATGTGCCAGCCGTGACACTGCCTGTTGCTTGAAAGGCGGTACTAAGTTGTGCCAGTGTCGCGGCAGTAGAATCAGGACGAATACAGCCGTCTTGCGTAATGGTATCTATAGCAATAATTTCATCTTTAAAGCGTCCTTGTTGCTGGGCAGCGGTGGCTTTTTGTTGGCTGAGTAAGGCGAATTCCTCTTGTTCACCTCGCGTTATTGCATAGCATTTAGCCAAATTTTCAGCGGTATCGCCCATGCTAATAAAGGCTTCTGGATAACTGGCATACAGTGCGGGATTAGGCATAGGATTAAAACCGCCCATCGGTACGCGCGTCATGGATTCAACCCCTGCACAAATAAACACGTCACCTGCATTCAGTTGAATAGCACCTGCGGCAATATGAATTGCCTGCATGGATGAACCGCAGAAACGGTTTAGCGTCATACCTGCTACGGTGGCAGGTAAGCCTGCTAAATGCACAATGATTCTTGCTAGATTAAAGCCTTGTTCGCCTTCAGGAAACGCACAGCCTAAAATAAGGTCTTCGATGTCATCGGGATTAACACCTGTTTGTTTAAGTAGACCTTTGACCACAGTGGCGGCAAGATCATCAGGTCGGGTTTTGATTAATTGCCCTTTATGGGCAGGTGTGAAAGGTGAGCGGCAGAAGCCAGCAATAACAACAGGTTTCATGATACTTACTCCAGTATGTGTTAGGGTACGCTAAACTGACTATTTAATGGTTTAGCTAACCGTTTGATGTAATCATGAATACTTGAAAAAGTCCACTCTGTCAGGCAAGTGACAAAATCATGTTTGACGGGGAGATGCCATCGTCAAAAAGCGATAGGAAGCATGGTTATTGACCGCTCAACACCGATAAATCCGCACTACGCAAATTAACTCGTCATCTGCCTATACGCGAAACTTGGTACAATGTGCGTTCTGATAGTGTTTAGCATCGCCTTCTTCAAAGAAAAACGCATTTTATCGAGTGTAACCACTAAATAGCTGTGTTTTTCAGATAGACCGTAAACATAGTACCTACTTGCATTCAGCTTTGTAGTATTCACCTGGATTAAGTATGTAGTTATTTTCCGTAGAAAATGCAACTTTTCTGTAAAAAATGAACCCGAATTTTTAGTGAACAATATGTTGTAAATGGTGGTCGGAGAAACTTAGGGTTACTTCAACCGATACAACGCCGATATATCTTCATCACCATAACCCTCACGCATTAACTGCTCATAATCCTTAATGGTTGTCACTGTCAACGGTATTGGAGTGCCTGTTGCCATTAGCTCGGCGATTTTTAAGTCTTTGTGATGTAAGGCAAGCTTAAAGCCTGTACTAAATTCACCTTGTGTCATCGTCAAACCGCGATGATCAAGAAACCAATTACCTGCCGCACCACCTGAGATGACTTCGATAACTTTAGCCATCGGTAATTTTTGCGCCTCGGCAAAGGCTAAGGCTTCGGTGACGGCTTGATTGATACCCGCACACATGATTTGATTAACGGCTTTGGTGGCTTGCCCTGAACCTGTCGCACCGATATGAATAATCCGTGCAGTCATACTGGCTAAGATGGGACGAACGGTGTCTAAAACATCAGCATCACCACCGACCATCATAGACAGTGTGCCGTTTTTCGCACCTTCAACACCACCAGAGACTGGGGCATCGAGAAACGCGGCGTGTTTTTTGGCTAAACAATCGGCTGCTTTTTGGGCAGTTTCGCTACTGACGGTAGAAGTATCCACCACAATAGTGTTAGGTTTGATGGTGCTAGCAATGGCTTCAACCATTTCTAAAACGTCTTTATCAGCTGATACGCATAGCAAGATGACGTCCATATCCGCCGCGAGAGCTTCAGGTTGGTTGTAATGTGGTACGGTAAATTCAGCCATTTTTTCCGCTGTGCGATTGTAAACACCTGCGAGAAAACCAGCTTGGGCAAGTCGTCTTGCCATGCCTAAGCCCATCGCGCCTAAGCCTATCATGCCTACTTTCATAACATTCCCCCCTTTTTTAATAATATCCACGAAAGACACGAAAGGCACGAAAGAGAGACGGTTATAACCAAAGCCGAATAAAATAATGCCGTTCGCACTGAGTCATGAAAGTGTTGTAAAACACTTTTTCGTGTCTTTCGTGCTTTTCGTGGAAAAATCACATCAACGGCAACAGTTGATCTAAAATCTTACCGTTGGTGACTAGAATCTGTTTAGGAAAAATGCCGTCATTACCTTGAAAATCAGTGACTGTGCCGCCTGCCTCTTGAGCAATTAATGCACCAGCGGCAATGTCATACAAATTGAGCTCTTGTTCCCAAAACGCATCCAGTTGACCATCGGCAACTAAACATAAATCCATCGCCGCAGAACCAAACCGCCGTTGTCCTGTGGTTTGTTGCGCAACTCTGTTGAATCGCGCCAAATTATTGTCGGTTAAATACTGCCGTAAACAGGCAAAGCCTGTGCCTATCATGGAATTAGCAAGGCTAGTTTCATCAGAAACCTGAATCGTTTCGCCATTTTTAAACGCGCCTTTGCCAAGTTCTGCACAGTAATAATCATTTAAAGCAGGCGCGTACACTGCACCCATGACGAGTTGTTGGTCAATTTCTAATGCCACACTGATAGACCAAAAATACTGACCTTTAGAAAATGAGTGCGTACCGTCGATGGGATCAACTATCCAGCGGTTGGTTTGATTAGCCGTTTGTCCGCTTTCTTCACCCCAGAAACCATATTCTGGGCAGATTTGGCTAAGTTTTTCTTTTAAAAATGCTTCCACCGCGACATCAGCGGCGGTGACAAAATCACGCGGGCTTTTTTTGTCGATGGCGATATGTTTTAAGTCTTTGAAATAAGTTAAAGCAATTGTTCCTGCTTCACGCACGACTTGTTCAAGAACGGCAAGCGAAATGGGCATGGTTTGTCCTGTTGGTTGGGCGACTAACGCGCCATATTGAATAGCTGATAAAAATTAGCGGTGGATTGTTGGGCGATTTCTTCAACGGATGTGCCGCGTAGCTTAGCAAGCTGTTCGGCGACAAAACGTACATACGTTGGATAATTGGGTCTGCCACGATGCGGTACAGGAGCTAAATAAGGCGAATCCGTTTCGATTAAAAAACAATTCGCAGGGACTTTTCTAGCGACTTCTTGTATATCTTTGGTGCTGTTAAAGGTGACGATACCCGAAAAAGAAATATAAAAATTCAAATCCAAGGCTTGCTGGGCAAAGTCCCAGTCTTCGGTAAAACAATGAATAATGCCGCCAACTTCACTCGCGCCTTCTTCTTGCAGAATGCGTAGCGTGTCTTGTTTGGCTTCACGCGTATGAATAATTAGTGGTTTTTTTAACGCTTTAGCTGCATGGATATGGTTGCGAAAGTGGCGGTGTTGCCAGTTTAAATCACCTGAACTACGAAAATAATCCAGCCCTGTTTCACCGATAGCAATCACTTTGTCATTCGCGCCTAAGGCAATGAGCTTATCAATACTGGGTTCTTCACCTTCATCCACATTAGGATGCACGCCCACAGACACGGAAATTTCTGGGTAATTCGCGACCAATTCCAGCATCGAAGGATAAGATTCTAAGTCGATAGCGATACACAGTAAATGTTCAATATGACTGTTTTTAACTTCCTGCATGAAGCAGGCAAAGTCATTTTGATAGGGTTTTAAATCAAGACGGTCGAGGTGGCAATGGGAGTCAATTAACATAGTTACATAGTGTGAGTTGGACGGTCGGATTCTAAGGCACCCGCTAGATAGGTTTCGATTTTATTACGCGCATCTATGCTTTTACTGTCTTTGACATTGAACTGTACGCCAATACCCGCAATTCGGTGTCCTTCTGAATTAGGCGGTGTTTTCCATATCACTTTGCCAGCAATCGGCAAGCGATCCGATTCTTCCATGATATGCAACAAAATAAAGACTTCTTGTCCCATTGTGAATTCCCGATTAGTCGGAATAAATAAGCCACCACCGACAACAAATGACATATAAGACGCATATAACGCGGGTTTATCTTTAACTTGTAGAGTTAATACCCCGCCTTGTCTGGGTGCGGAAGTGGAGGCTGGTGTAAATTCTGACATATTATCGACTCCGATTAAGTTCAGACCATTGTATTAAAATTTCTTCAAACAAGGATTGTTTATTGATAGGTGTTTCTAGTCGAGTTCGACTGAGTAACAATAAATCATAGAGCTGATATAGTCTTTTAAGCTCAAGCTGTTGGGACAAGCCTTGTAACGATGGATATAAATCCGAATTATACAAGTGTTCAGTATCACTTTGGTAAGCACATTTAATTAAATCCACCACCCAAGAGGTTAGCCAAAATAATAACGCGGTTTCAGGGTGTTTAAGCCACTGTTCAGCGATGATTACAGGATGACTTTGGCGTTTTGCGATAGCTAGCCATTGTGTAAAACACTCATTACGCAACGCAATTCTGCCTTCTTTAGCATAATCCAATGCTAACAACGGCGCACCTTGTGCTAATCCTAACAACACATCGCTATTTTCTTGTACCGCTTGGGCTTTTAACCAGTTTGATACTGTGAGTTTATCAGGCATAGCAATGGCTAATTTTTGGCAACGACTAAGAATAGTCGCAGGTAATTTGCTTTGTCGGTCACTGATTAACACCAGTACAGTGCGCTCGTTAGGTTCTTCCAAGCATTTTAAAAACGCATTCGCCGCCGCATTATTCATTTTATCAGCAGGGTTAAGTATCACCACACGATAACGATCAAACTGTGGTTTTAAGGTCAATTTAGTAATTAAACTCCGAATCTGATCAATGGCAATAGTTGTTTTACCCTCTTCAGGTTGCACCTGTATAAAATCAGGATGGGTTTGTGCTTTTAGCAACAAACAACTATGACACTGCCCACACGCATGACTATCAACGTGCGGTTGTTCACACAATAAAGCAGCGGCAAACTGCTCAGCAAGTTGTAACTTACCTAAGCCTTTGCTACCTGTAATAAGTAAGGCTTGCGGAATACGTTGCTGCACAATGTAACTGTGTAAATGCGTCCATTGAGCTTGTTGCCAAGGGAGAGTGGTCATGTGTTAGCAAAGAAAGTTAAAGAAGTTTGGAGGTCCGGGTGACATAAATTTATAGTATGGATAAAAAGGATTTCATATCCAACGATTATCCATAATTCCGTTATAGCCTCGTTTTTGTATAAATTGCAAAAACTCTTTTTTATCAGTAGTTGGAAATTCAACCTGAATTTCATCGGATAGTTTTTTTAGAATTTTATCACCACACAGTTGGGCAAACTGACCGCGTTGATGTGTCAACACTTATCAGGACAAAAAGTTAAGCAGTTTTTAGCTGCATTTCGTAATTGACGGGCGAGACATAGCCATTGCCGGAATGCAATCGTTGTTGA
>WSSedA1B3DRAFT_1000110_pt1 | contig 22390 bp, 22 predicted proteins | sample WetSurSiteA1Bulk_FD_9468 | JGI IMG/M metagenome (IMG submission 9468)
ATTATCCAGGAACTTGATGCCATCCTGCCACCTGACTGGAACCGGCGCAACCCGATTGATATGGTGGGTGATGCATCGGCAGAGCGGTTTGCCAGAACATTTGACATCATGATAAAAAATCAGGAACTTTGGGACATTGCTTTTGTTATTGCCGTCCCGTCAGCGATATCCGATCCGATCCGGGTGTCCAATGAACTGGTCCGGTTCTCAAAAAATACCCGCAAGATGATCGTCGGGTGCATGATCGGTGGGGACTCAATGAAAACCCCGCTACGGATCCTCAGGGACTCAGGAATTCCCAATTTCCCTGACCTTGAAGATGCCTTCAGGGCAGTAGGGAATATCTGTAGTCATATCTGCTGGGAGGAATTTCACGGCAAGCGTTGTAGCAGATAAAAAGGATAGGATTCTCGAATTAAAACAAACTTTTATCAGATAGTAATTTTCTTAAGTATCAAGCCATTTTTAAAGATCGTAAGGCCACCACCGCTTTGAGAAACTACAATACCAACGGCGTTAGTCACCTGTGTCATTGCAGCAACTGAATTGTGACGGGTGCCCATCCCTTTTGGCAGGGTCACATTACTGGTATCGACCGTGATATACCGGCTCTGGGCCTCTATATACCCATTACCATCGATAACAAATGCCCCGTCAAGCTGGGCAAATTCCTTGATGTTCTCCTTGATATCATGGTTGGTAATCAGGCGCGACTCGGGTTTCTGCCCCTCAAAGGCATTGAGGGATATCTGCCTTGATTTTGCCATGACATTTTCTGCATCACCGATCAGGAAGGTAGTGCCCACCGATTTCCCCTCCCTGCCCTCTATCGATATTTCCGTACAGATATGGAAGACTGCATCAAAGACTTCCTCTTTTATGTCGGTATCGGCCACAACGATATCTTTCCATGTATCAGTACTGATGCGGACTTCACCAGTCCGTTTTCGATCGGTAATGTCGTTACCGATACAGAGAATTTCAATAATATGCCCCTCTTCGTTGCGGATCGCCTTGTTGATCCAGGCAATCCAGACCCGGTCACCATTGCGGCGGACATTCTCGCTGACATTGACGGCATAACCCTCCGCATTGAACCCAAGATCATTTGCCATCATGGAAAGGTCATGGCCGGAGCGTGTTTTTTGGGGGACGATGGTTCCGATCACGTTCTTCCCAATCACATCGTCACTGGAATAATCAAAGAACGAGAGTGCGAAATTATTAAAAAACGTGATCGTACCCTGCATATCCATCCGGATGATGATGCTCTGGGTATTGGTGAGGACTTCGCGGTATTTTGCCTCGCTCTCTTTTAATGCATCGGCAATTTTCCTTCTTTCTGAGATATCAGTTACAATAAATGTCCCGCCACGGCTGATATCCCGTGGATCGGTCATCTGGACTTCGACCTGGCATGCAAGAGACCCGGAATCTTTTTTTACGAACCTGCATTCAGCCTGGGGAGTCCCCTGGGGATTTTTGGTAAACTGGAGTTCCCTGCACATGAGGTCAAAATCTTCAGGAGTTTTAAAAAAAATGTGGATATCTTTTCCGATAAGATGCGATTCTTCATAACTGAGCATCCGGGCAAACTGGTGGTTTGTCCAGGTAACGAGATTGTTGCGTACCTGGAAAATACCAAGGGGTGTAGCAGAAAGGATGGTGGTGAGCTGCTCGTTTTGCACCTTTAACTCGCGTTCAGCTTTCCGGCGGAGCATGGTCTGTTTGATAAGGGTGACCAGCTCTGCAAGGTTTGGGCGTATGTCACCATTTTTTGGGAGACGGATCTCTGCAGCGATAGTGATCTCTTCAGCTACCAGCTTGTTGTTNCCCCGCCGGCAGATCAGGATTACCGGTGTAGTATTTCCTTCGGATTTGAGGTACTGCAGGAATTCGATCCCGTTCATGTCCGATACGAATTCGATCCCATTCACTTCGGGTATCTGTTCGTATGACACAATCACATCATACGTACGGCCTTTGATTTTTTCTATTGCCTGTTTTATTGAATGCGCACTTTCGAGTCGGATATCCCCGGCCTTTTCCAAAAATGAGCGTATCTGTCTGAAAAGATCGGTATTGTCATCGACAAATAAAACAGAAATCATGGCGAATCTCTTTTTTTAAGAAATTGCTTTGTATTCACTTATAAGAGGTGGATAGTTGTGCGATAAATAGTTGTCCGATGATTTTTACCAAGGACTATAATTATCGCCATATGCACCCGAATATGGATCGAAAAAGTCTGTTTACAAGATCCTTTGCATGTTCCTTTTTTGTTTAAAAAAACAATGTAAGGAGCAAACTTTAATTATCTTACATCCCAAATTAGGGCAGATGGTTAATGGAATTGTTTTGCCGATAAAAAAAGTGTTTGGGCTTGTAGATTCAAAGATATCTGTCGAGATCAAAGACGAAGGCCGGAAACTGCAGGGGCGCCTTGTTGCTGTGGATGAGTATCTCAACATCCACATGGATGAAACGATCGAATTCGTTGATAACCAGCGGGGAAGGAGCCTTGGAACCGTCGTGATCAGGGGTAATAATATCCTCACCATCGCTCCGGTTATTTAAATTTAAAAAAGGTGGACGCCGTGACAGATCCTGTTGATGAAGCACTGAAACTGATCCAGTCTAAACCTGAAGGTATTCTCCAGAGCGAGCTCTGGAAAGAACTGGGAGTTGACAGCCGTAAATGTTCACGGATTGTCAAAAAACTTGAGGATGAAAATCTCATAGACCGGACCGAGTTTAAAAAAGACGGGATCAAAACCTACCTCCTCCACGCCAAAAAAATGCCGGTCAACCCTTCTGACCTGCTTGCAGGAGATGAGCTGATCCCCTGCATAAACTGTGAGCTTGAGTGCATTGTTGAGGAATGTCATCCGCTCATGGACTGGATGTACCAGCTGGCAATTGTCGGGCACACAGAATAATTTTTTTTTATTTTCTCTTAACACAAAAAAAATTATTGCATCAGCGCTCAATTTTTTTATAGATCTGTTCACGATAATTCCGGCTCCACGAAAATCTGGCCTTTTTTTTAAAAGCACCCATCAGTTATACCATTTATTGACATAAAGTCAATCCGGGCCCGAAAAATGCCCCGATTGACGTCCAACAAGAAAAAAGAAGCCCGTATAGCGCCCGGTTTTTAAAAGTCCTCAATTTATCGTTATTTTTGCAATCGGACAATTTTATCTCACCTTGTTATTCCGATTCCTAGCCAGGATATGAAGAAAATCATACTACTGGCCAGATAAAATACCGATCCCGCCAGAACGCGTCCATGGGGCTGGAAAGGGCATTGCAGGGTGCTGAAATTAAGCTTATTTTTCAAAACAGGAGGTAAATAAGACGATAAAATAGTGTTGACTAGATACGGGAGTGACTTGACGGTGTTATTGGAAAAGCACCCCGGAATTAGCCCGTTCGTCCTTACAGGAGACTTTTCATTTTTACCCGTTGAATAGTTTCGATATCCTCAATACACAACCCGTGAAATAATTATTCCGTTGTTATGATGAACAGGTTCAAACTATCGCTGATATTCCAGTGCCTCATTTTTCTGATACCGCTGAACATCTATATGTGGGGCGACTGGATCTTAGTCAGTGTCCAGTGGGCGTTCTTCCGGTACATGCAAACCCCGTACGGAAATAGTTACATTCTTGGATACAAGGATATTCTCTATATCATTCAGGGTCAGAGCACGGGATTATATAACATTGGAGCTGCTGTATTCTGGACAGCGGGGGTGCTCATTCTCCTCGCCGGGCTTATCATAACCATTGTTGCGTTCACCCGGGAAGAATCAGACAAACTAAAAACAGCGTCGTATTTTACCCTTGCTGGTGGAATTTTCCTGGGCCTGTCTGCTCTTTGTCGTTTTAATAGAGGATTTGCTATCCCCATTGGTGTCCCGATTATTCTTATTATTGGATGGTGGATGTACAAAGCAGCGGATGAAACTGATGATACGGCAAATGAGCCGGAAGATGGTGTGAAATATCCCGAATGATATTTTTTTAGGATTGGTAGAAACGGGCATGAACAGAGTGTTCGCACCCAAACCATGAAAATCGAATAGTTACGACAGTCCCCCGGTTCAGGGTCTTTCCGAGGCATGGCGGGGGACGAAAAATTCTCTTTGGAGACAAAAGATATGTAAAGGGGGAAGTCAGGGGGGCACTCCCCTTGGGCTGCTTTTCCCAATGTGGGAAAGAGGGGATCTACCTTAAAATAGCCTTTTTGAAAATTAAAAAAAATAGGTCCAACGATAGGATGTCGTCAGAGCAAGGTTAATTCCAACAAAAAATTATTCCGGGAGGGCTTCCCAGCGACTCCGGAACTGTTTTTCAATGCCCGGAAGGGTAGTATATTCCATCTCTTCCAACGATAGACGGTGGGGTTCAAACGGTCCCTGGGCTCTTACGATATCCGCAATTTCATTGCAGCGTGCCCTGACACGATCAAATCCGATATCATCAAACATATCAGCCGGGCCGATAAGCTGCCCATTGCAAATCTGGAACCCCAGACAGATACACCGGGGCGGACCATCAAAGCGGGTCATATTGGCATCAGGGAGACCAACAGGCATGAATGGCCCGTGATGTGAACCCCGCATCCAGCCGGCAACGATGATAGGTGTACAGAACGGCTCGATCACTTCCCCGACAGAGGGAAGACCGCTCTGTGCCCGGACGATCATGACCGGATCATCCTTGCCAACATACCTGCCGGCGGTGAGGTTCAACTTCTCCGTGCTGGTCGATGCGGCAATGATCCCGTCTTTCCTCCAGACATATTTGACCACATACCGCGAACAAGCGCCAATATACGAAAGAAGCGTATAGGTCTCTTCAGGTGTTTTAAATTTTATCCTGCGCTTCTGGATGACATCGTGGACCTCAAAAATAAAACCTTCATGCATGCTGGGATCTATCACCAGGCCTGACGTGTTGAATGGGTCAGCAAAAATTTTGTAGAGGAAGAAATTCCATGCTCCGGGTTCGGTTTTATCAGCCATGAACACAAGCACCGGGTCACTGCCCCGCTCCTCAAACTCCATCTCGGCAACACCGGGCCCTAACCCTTTGACATTTCCTGAAAATGCATCGGAGAGCATATCCTGTCCTGCACCGTAGAGTTTCATGCTCTTTGCAATTTTGGTGCATTCCATGAAGACATCCCACGCAAGCTTGTGGACCTTTGTGTTATCGACACCGTGGGAATGGGTCATGATCAGTTCGAGGTCGTCCCCGCAGTGAGTTACGAACGAATCGATGAGGAGTTTTCCTTCCTCGTCCCTGAGCATCTTTGCCGCTTTTTCTAAGAGCTTCGGGTGGGTTCGGGAGTGTCCGGGAAAACTTCCCACATCTGCTTTAATTACAGAAATGGTTGTCTTTGGCATGAGAGATCACTCTAATAGAATCTCTCCGCGGTATAAAAAATTACCGGGTAGTCTCTCTCATGTTCTTTCTTACAAAAGATGCGGACCCGTACGAGCTGAAAGCCTTAAAAAAGATAAGACTTTCTGCATATGCCATTGCCTGGATAGCCTGTTCTGTTGACTCCTCTACTGCGTAGATTTCTTTATAGAATTCTTTTATTGCAAACTTACAGTTGCTGTCAAATATCCGGCTGTCTTTTTTTCCAGGATTTAAGGGACGGTATTTCTCAAGAGTCCAGTCCACGATCTCTTTGTAGAGAACGGGTTCGTACACTTTGAAGCAGTTGAACACAAGGTCCTGCCAGAACGTGCCAACATTTCCCTTTATAATATCGCCTTTTGGGAAATGCTGGTTGATCAGGTCCCGGGGAGTACCGGTTATTCCATGCTGGGCGATTCCGATCTGCAGGTTATTCTCCCTGAGGGCCTGGGCAACAGCCTTTGTTCTGGGAATATCTATGGAAAGCTGTTCGATTACATTGCCTTTTTCATCATATACATGCCCATGCGTGCTTCCGTTGGCAATGGCAAGCACCTGAGGGTATACCCCGTTTTCCCGTAAGGCTTTGATGAATTCAACTGCTTCTTCAGGACTTGTCAGGACCATCCCGTGATCATCTTTCCTTCCAATTTCACCAACTTCCACTTCGAGACCAAAATCCTTTCCCTTCAACCTGTTTCTGATATAAAGTGCAATATCAGTCGTAGCCAGGACATTTTTATCAAGTTCTTCCCGGAGATTTTTTCCTTCAAAATTAAAAAGATGGGAAGCATCGATTGCAAATGATGTATACCCGGCCGCTATCTGGGCATCGATCAGTTTTTTTGTCCCGTCGATTTCCTGCTCACTTCCCGTTTTTATTGTAATATGATCGGCATGAAGCGCCCAGACATCACATTGTGCTGCTTGTGCGGCCTCGTTCATTTTTTCAGAAAAATCTTTAGGAGTTAACCCGGTATACCCCCCGTTGAGATCACATTCAGATCGTGCCAGTTCCATAAATACGGCAGAATCAGTATCTTTTGCGGCTTTAAAAATTCCTTTGGCAACAGTGGTAATCCGGGTATTTGCGGCCATGATAATGGTTTTTTTGCCAGAAATACTTCCAAGAATTCTCGAACCGGATAGCGGACCATATTCTTTTTTTGTCATAGACCCTCGCACTTTTTTCTTGTCATTGTACTGTCATATACTTTTCAATCATGCCGATCTCTTTTTTACCGCCGATATAGATGGGGGTGAGTTCATCAATTGATTCCGGCATGATCTCCAATATATTTCCCGTTCCGTTGCTGATTGCTCCCCCGGCTTCGCAAATAATCATTCCCATGGGATTTGCCTCATACAGGAGCCTCAGTTTTCCCTTTTCCTTTCCTTTAAATGCTGGATACGCAAATACACCGCCCTTGTGGAGGATCTGGTGAACATCGGCAACAAAACAACCACTGAAGCGAAGTTTATACCCTTCATGCTCGAGATGCTCAATCCACTGGGCATGTGACTTGTGGTACTCTTTTCTTTTTGCTCCAGGTGCATAGATCTTCCCCTCTGGAATTTTAATATCCCGGTGCTTCAGGAAAAAATCACCATTTTCATCCAGTACAAATTCATGTACACCTTTTCCGGTAGTCAACGTCAGGGAGGTAAGAGGTCCATAGAGGAAGTACATGGCAGCCACCATCTTTGCCCCTTTTTCCAAAACATTTCCCGGATAAATGCCGATAATGGAACCGGTGCAGAAATTCACGTCAATAAGAGACGATCCATCGAGAGGATCGATGACAACCCCGAAATTATTTTTTGCGTTATCAACGGTTATAATCTGGTGTTGTTCTTCAGTAGCGATATAACGGGCAAGACGTGTCCTTTTCAGCCCGGAAATAAACACCCTGTCAGCGTACTTGTCAAGAGCCATCTGCTCTTCGCCGTACATATTCCGGGTCTGAGTATCTGTTGTTTTTCTTCGGAGTGTACAGAAAAAACCTCTCCGCACCTGACGGGCCTGCCGGCTTAAAAACAGAATCAGTTCTGTTAAGTTTGTATCAGTACCCGTACTGATAAGGAAATCTTTGAGTACCATGTTATTTTACCATCCTTTGCCTCAAATGGGCAATAAATCACAGTTAATCCTGCAGGATTTACTGATTAGTTACGTAGTCGTATGATTCCGGGGTTTATCAGGATTATTATACGATAAATAGAATTGCGAAGTTTTTTTTTAATTCCGTTCCATATCACCATTAATTGCCGGTAGTAAGCGACCAGGAAATTAATTGTAGTGATTAAAAAATACTTTTAACTTTTGCGATAAACGCCACCTCCTACGATAGGGCGCTCCCGCAGCGGATCAATGACTAAAAATTTACTACCCGGACGCACCGTGCCTCGGAGAGGTCCTGAGGCGCGTAATTTTCATAGCGGATTTATCTGTAAAATTATACGTATTCCGTGACTGGCGCCGATATCCCATTTATGTATGTTTGTTTAGAACTAATGTCGGACAAAAAATAAACAGCAGCAGGCAAAAAGAAAGATAAAAAGAACGATTTAAAAACCCAAAAAAATGTGGTGCGTGTAGTTTTTATCTCTATTCATTATTTGGTATACCCGTTAATACCGCAAACGTAACTTCGAGTACCCCATTCTTTAATGATGCCTGTAACGGTTCAGTTTCTACCGGTGGCAGGATTGCCGACGTGTGGTACTGAAGGGTTCCGGTATCTGCGTCAATGAAGAGTTTATTCCCTTTCATTGTGAGGTGTAGTGTGTCCCGGGTTACACCGGGAAGTTCCGTAATGACTTTTACCTCATCATCAATACGGTGAATCTCAACACCGGGTCCGGATCCTGCACGCAGCTCGTCTTGCGGTATACCGCGTTCAATTGATGGTTCCTCTTCACGCTCCAGGATATCAGGGTAACTGAACACCTTTGGTTCCATCTCCGGGAACTCACGTGTCATCCGGGCGGAGAGATAGGTATACATCTCGTCTAAATCACGCAACATATCCTGCGGATCTTTATACATTTCTCCTCCTCTTTTCATCTTATTTTTCCAATTTCTTTTCCAACGTTTCGGTGAGTTTTTCTATCCTGGTAAAGTCCTTCTTTCTTTGGTAGGATGCGGTCCTGAGATCGCTGATGGCAGGTTCATCGGCCTTTTTGTGCGCAATTGTGGCACGACGGAGTGTAGAAACCGCCTTTTCCAGAATGGTTCGCTGCTCCTGGTTGTAGAGCATCTGCCATGCCTGCTGTTCGGATTTTTCTATGGCATCACGGTCAAGGGATCCTTTTACCTTTCCCATTGCTTCTTCAAAGTGTGCTTTTGTGATCATCACATTTTTGATTGCATCCTTGCGTTCATGCCCCCCCCGGTTACCCATCATGGTGATGAATTCGCGCATTGCTGCCATCTTGGCTTCGCGGACGACTGATTCAATATCAGCGCCAACGTATCCTTCTGACTGTTTTACGAGCAGGTCCATATCCACGTCCTTAGCAAGGATATTTCCGGTCTCTCCGCTCATGTATACCTCGAAGATCTTCTTTCTGCTCTCTGCATCCGGTGCCGGCACGTAGATGTGCCGTTCGAGTCTTCCCGGGCGGAGCAGGGCATCGTCAAGCATATCCGGACGATTTGTTGCTGCAAGGATGGTGACATTCTTGAGTTCTTCCATGCCATCGAGTTCCGTCAGGATCTGCGAGACCACACTCTCGGTGACATGGGATGAACCCTGGTAGGTCCCCCGTTTTGGAACAAGCGCATCAATCTCATCAAAGAAGATGATGGAAGGTGATGCCTGCCTTGCCTTACGAAAGATCTCGCGGACTCCCTTTTCAGATTCTCCGACCCATTTTGAGAGCAGCTCAGGACCTTTTACCGCAATGAAGTTGCATTCGCTCTCATTTGCAACAGCTTTTGCCAGCAGGGTCTTTCCTGTACCGGGCGGACCAAAGAGCAGGATCCCTTTTGGTGGCTTGGTCTGGAGCCTCTCAAAGACATCTGGATACTTCAGCGGCCATTCGACTGCTTCTTTGAGTTCCTGCTTGGTCTCTTCAAGCCCCCCTACCTGTTTCCAGGTGATATCGGGAACTTCTACCAGCACCTCACGCATTGCGGAGGGCTCGACATGCTTGCGGGCTTCAGCAAAGTCATCATTGGTTACCCGCAGTGCATCGAGTACTTCATTTGGAATCTCCTCGTCGATCTTTATCTGGGGTATGACTTTTCGGAGGGCGTGCATTGCTGCTTCTTTGACAAGGAGCGAGATATCCGCCCCGACAAATCCATGGGTTGAGTTGGCAAATTCCTCAATCTTTACATTATCGGCAAGCGGTACGCCGCGGGTATGTACCTGGAAGATCTCAAGCCTCCCCTTCTTGTCCGGGATACCGATTTCAATCTCCCGGTCAAACCTGCCACCACGCCGGAGGGCAGGATCAATGGAATCCGGCAGGTTGGTTGCGGCAATGACAATAACCTGTCCCCGACCTTTGAGCCCGTCCATGAGAGACAGGAGCTGGGCTACAATACGCCGTTCAACTTCTCCTTTTGTTTCCTCACGCTTGGGAGCTATGGAATCGATCTCGTCAATGAAGATGACAGCTGGTGCATTCTGTTCAGCCTCTTCAAATTTTTCCCGCAATCCTTTCTCGCTTTCCCCGTAATATTTACTCATTATCTCCGGGCCGGAAAGCGAGATGAAGTGTGCATCCACTTCATTTGCAACTGCTTTTGCAATCAGTGTCTTTCCCGTGCCGGGCGGGCCATACAGCAGGACACCTTTTGGGGGCTGGATACCCAGCCGCTCGAAGATCTCGGGATGACGGAGCGGGAGCTCGATCATCTCCCGAACAAGCTGCAGTTCCCGCCCAAGACCACCAATGTCTTCGTAGTGGATATCTGAGACTTCCTTTTTTCCCTCTTCGGGCTTGTAGGGTTCTTCTTTGAGTTCAATATCGGTTTCATCAGTGACAATGGCAATTCCTTTTGGCAGGACTTTTGCGATAACGAGCGTAATCGAATTTCCGATTACATCTATCCGCTGAGTCTGTCCTTCAAAGACTGCCCTTCCCCGCAGCAGTCTTGCAAGGTATTGTTCGCCCCCGACAAGGCGTATTGGTTGCGTGGGTTGTATCACTACTCTTTTGGCATATTCGGCTTCTGATTTTCGGATCCTGACTTTCTCGTCAATACCGGTGCCAAGGTTTCCCCGTATATTCCCGTCAATACGGAGAATGCCATAACCGGTATCCTGCTGGAAGCCCGGCCAGACGATTGCAGCGGCTTTCTTTTTCCCCAGAATCTCGATGACATCCCCGGATACCAGCCCGAGTTTTTTCATCACCTCGATACTCACACGTGCAATTCCCCGCCCTGCGTCCTCATGGGCAGCCTCTTTTACCGTCACTTCCGCATATTCTTTTTCTGTCATTGTAAAATCTCTCCAATCGCTAAAGGTTTACCATAAGTTAGCGTTCTAATATATATAAATATTTCTCAAAAATCAAACGAGGAATCCACCCTTTTCTTCCGTCAATCCTGTGCCTTAAACAGGAACGGTAGCGACTAGCCCCTTTTAAAAAAAATCTGTGTTAATCCAAATCAACTTTACTTGTGTTCTTAACAAGCCAGATTTAGTCCAGAATTGAAAAAACAAGCCTTTATCTGGTCTTTATTGCAACGTGTATGGTATGAGTATTGTCACAGAAGCCCGGCGTGGCATCGTCACTGAAGAGATGAAGATTGTCGCAGCCAGTGAGGGAGTCACGGAAGATTTCGTCAGGCGGGGGGTAGCAGAAGGACACATTGTCATCCCCGTCTCGCCTTACCGGAAGGTCAAGATATGTGGTATCGGTGAAGGACTTCGCACCAAGGTAAATGCATCCATCGGGACCTCAACTGATATCGTTGATATTCCCATGGAAATTGAAAAGGCCCGCCAGGCTGAACTTGCCGGTGCTGATACTCTGATGGAGCTCTCCACAGGTGGGGACTTTGTCGAGATCCGTAAACAGGTAATAGCCAATACAAAATTATCCGTAGGGTGTGTGCCCCTCTACCAGGCGTTTATCGAAGCTGCCATTAAAGATGGGGCAGTCGTGAATATGAAGGAGGATGACCTGTTCCGGATCACTGCAGAACAGGCAAAACTTGGTACGAACTTCATGGCCATCCACACCGGTATTAACTGGGAGACCGTGAAACGACTACGGAACCAGGGCCGCCACGGAGGGCTGGTTTCCCGGGGCGGGGCTTTCATGACAGCATGGATGCTCCACAATGAAAAGGAAAATCCTCTCTATTCAGAATTCGATTACCTGCTTGAGATCATGAAAGAGCATGAAGTCACCCTCTCGATGGGTAATGGTATGAGGGCAGGTGCGATTCACGATGCTACGGATCGTGCTGCCGTCCAGGAACTTCTCATCAACGCCGAACTTGCTGATAAGGCACATAAGGAGGGTGTCCAGGTAATTGTAGAAGGGCCGGGACATGTCCCCATTGATGAAATTGCAGCTAACGTCACGCTCATGAAACGTGTTACGAATAATAAGCCGTTTTACATGCTTGGGCCGATTGTAACCGATATTGCACCCGGCTACGATGACCGGGTTGCCGCAATCGGGGCTGCCATTTCCTCATCCCTGGGCGCGGATTTCATCTGTTATGTAACTCCTGCCGAGCACCTTGCCCTCCCCACACCAGAAGAGGTTTACGAAGGCGTTATGAGCTCCCGCATCGCTGCACATGTCGGGGACATGGTCAAACTGAAAAAGACTCGTAGCGCCGATCTTGAGATGGGACACGCACGCCGCGAACTCGACTGGGAGCGCCAGTTTGCCGTAGCAATGAACCCGCCACGGGCACGAGCTATCCGCGATGAACGGATGCCAGCCGATACTGAAGGGTGCACAATGTGCGGGGATTATTGTGCCATCAAGATTGTAAACCGGTATTTTAAGTTCTGAATTTAATTCCCTATTTATCGTAAACTATTCGATCCTGCAATTCCTGCGGTGTGAAGAAACAATCAGGATTATTGGATAGGCGCGCACAATGTTAATACTGATACCATGCCGGATGGATCCTTTAAACATGATAAACAATTACTGCGGGATCGTGCACGCGCACAGCGATCCTCCCTTTCTCCGGCCGAAATTTTGGAAAAAAGCGAGCGCATCTGCCATAACCTGATGGATGTGCTTGATGGGCAAAACCCTCTCATGGTGTATGTATCAAAACCCATGGAAGTACATACCAGGGCACTTATCGGTCAGCTGTTGGCACAGGGCAAAACCGTTGTCGTCCCCATCATCGAAAAAGATACAAAAACCCTGAGGCTCTCCTACATTGAAGATCCCGCTGTGTTAAGCCAGAGCACATTTAATGTTTTAGAACCCGTCGGCCATGAACTGCCGGCACAGGCCTCTGACGTGAAAGCAGTGATTATCCCCATGCTTGCATTTGATAAACGGGGAAACCGCCTGGGCTACGGTGCCGGCTATTATGACCGCTTCTTAACAACCCATCCACACCTGAAAAGGATCGGGATTGCGTTTGCCTGCCAGGAATTAATGGAGATCCCGACTGATCCTACTGATGCCGGTATGGATATCATAGTAACTGATACCGGCATTATTCGATGCCGGTGCAGGTAAAAGGAATCCATCGCCTCTTTGACAAAAATTCAAATATGCTCAAATAATCCCGGTACTAAAATACTCCTGCACGGTGATCTCAATCAAACTGAATTTCGGTGGATTTGTTCCGCTTTCGACAGTAGACTGGCGGGGCAGGTCTGTCTGTACAGTCTTTTTACGAGGGTGTCCGATACAATGTTCCTATTGTCAGAATGAAGGCATTCAAACCGGAGAAGATTGGCGGGATCTGGAAGAGGTAAAAGAGATGATCCATTCTTCGTCGTCCTATATCAGTGGCGTTATGTTTTCCGGTGGGGAACCGACGGGGCAAAGAGAGGCTCTGGTGGAATTAGCCCGGTACTCAAAGGGGATTAACCTTGATGTCGGTATCCAGACAAATGGATTATTTCCTGCAGTACTGGGTCAGTTAATTGAAGAACGACTGGTTAATAAAGTTGCATTGGATTTTAAGTCACGTTTTGAAGGATATTCAGGTCAAAAGGAAAAGAGTAGTTTCAATTATGAAAATTATGAACGAAATGTCCTCAAATCTCTTAATATTTGTAAAAATGCTTATGCCAGAAATATTCTTTCGGAATTCGAGATTGTAATTACCATTTTTTACGAAAACGAAGAATACATTGAAGAAATTTCGAAACTCATTGGTAAAGTGCCTCTAGTTCTCCAACAAGGTGAGCACAAAATTCTAACGTTGGCAACAATCCCCAAAAATATGACTGAAGGTGAGTACCGGGAAAAAAAGCGGAAACTCCAGGAAGATTATCATCCTCTGACATTAGATGAGATTAAACGAATAGCTGATAAATTGGGTAGAAAAGTCAGAATCCGAACACGTGAAGTTGGAGAAATTATCTATAAAGGCAGAATGGGTCTATGAAAGTCATCGGAGTTGTCGGCCTTCCCGCAAGCGGTAAAGGGGAGTTTTCAAAGATTGCAGCAACAAGAGGCATCCCGGTCATCGTAATGGGCGATATGATCCGGAATGCGGTACAAATGGCAGGACTTGAGCCGACTGATGCTAACCTCGGTGCAATGGCAACTAACCTTCGGGCAAAACAGGGCATGGATGCCATTGCACAGCTCTGCGTTCCCGAGATCCAGCGCCAGACTGCTCCGATCGTACTCATTGACGGTATTCGGGGAGATGCGGAAGTGACCCTGTTCCGCAGGGTATTTCCCGGTTTTTTGCTCATCAGGATTGACTCCTCATTTGAAACGCGGCTGGCACGGATCCGGGTTCGCGGCCGGTCGGATGATTTCTCATCAGCCGAAGAACTTCGCACTCGGGATGAGCGTGAACTGAGCTGGGGCTTAGGTAATGCACTGAATGGTGCAGATGTGCATATTTCCAATGAGGGATCGCTTGCAGAATTCAGTACAGCAGTACATGCCTTCTTTGAATCCCGGGAGCATGAGCAATGACTTTGAAACCCTTTTTCTCTTCTTCTGCAAAGGTCTGGGATGATATTTCATGGGTATACGGTATACAGGAGGCGGGGTATACAGGATGGGAGATTGTCAGCGACGGGAATTACCAGCTGGCAAATCCCGANTGTTTTTCAAAAATCCAGGANGTGGTTACNGCAACCGGACTGGGAGTGACCGTACATGCACCGTATGGTGACCTTAACCTTGCTACCCTGAACGATCCTATCTGGCGTGAATCTATAAGGCAGATTTGCACCTGTATCGAACATGCGTCAGCACTCACTAACAAGGTGACCATCCATCCGGGTTACCTGTCCCCGGTTGGCAAACTTCTGCCACGCAAAGTCTGGGATCTCCAGAAGGAAGCGCTTAAACAAATCGGAAGGTGTGCGGTTGAGCACTCGGTTCTGGCATGTCTTGAAAATATGATCAGTGTTAAGGAATTCCTCTGCAGGGACCCCGAAGAACTCATTGGTATGACAGAAGGAATTGAGGGTATTGGCATGACCTTTGATTTCGGGCATGCGAATACGGTTGGAAAAGTTGAGGATTTTTTAAAATATACCGGAAAGGCACATCACATTCACATCCATGATAACCGGGGCACNTCTGACGAACACCTGGCGCTTGGCGATGGAACTATTAATTGGCCGGTCGTGGGAAAGACCATCACTGCACAGTATGACGGTGTGATTGTTATTGAAGGCAGGTCAATTGAAGAAGCAAAGAAGAGTCTTTCAGTATTCAGGAGATTTTTTGTATGAGCGGTGAAACCCTGCATGTTTATTTCCTCGGAACCGCCGGGGCACTCCCGACCCCGCAGCGAAACCCGCCCTGCATCATGATTCGCCGGGGATCAGATACCATTCTCTTTGACTGTGGTGAAGGCGCACAGCAGCAGATGATGCGTTCACGGTGCGGTTTTTTAGTAAATGCGGTGTTTATTTCCCACTGGCATGCCGACCACTTTTTAGGTCTTTTTGGTCTTGTCCAGACCATGTCATTCAACGGCAGGACCGAGCCCCTCACTATTTACGGCCCTGAATGGGTGCATGAGTTTGTTGCCGTACTCAAACAGGTTGCACGGTTCAATCTCAAATTCTCCTTAGAAGGTCAGGAACTTGGACCGGGTTCCTGGGTGAGGTTTGATGGCTACACTATTACCGCGTTTGCAGTAAAACACGGGCTTCCGTCACTTGGTTATATTCTGGAAGAAGACTCCCGCCCGGGCAGGTTCAACCGCGAACAGGCGATTGCTCTTGGTGTCCAACCTGGCCCGCTCTTTGGCAGGCTCCAGCGAGGGGAAAGCATCAGGACAGGGAATGGTGATGACATAAGGGAAATTCTCCCGGTACAAGTCATGGGCCCCCCTCGTCCCGGGCGCAAGATTGTCTATACCGGGGACACCCGTGCGGTTCACCTGCAAATCCGGGATATTGCCCATGATGCAGATCTCCTGATCCATGATGCCACCTACGATGAGTCTGAAGCTGAAAGGGGTGCAGAGTTTTTCCATGCAACAGCAGCACAGGCAGGAGAAGCTGCTGCGGTCCTGAATGCCAGGACGCTTGCACTCGTCCATACCAGTTCACGTTACCCGGATGCACAGGTTCACATCAGTGAAGCAAAGAAAAAATTTTCAGGAAATGTAATCGCACCCAATGATCTTGATGTATTCGAGATTGCTTTCCGGGATGAAATTTAGACGATTTTGATATTCTCGTTATCCACGGGCAGGATCCTCCCCTCTCACCAAAAGAAGGAGGCAATGCAAGGGAAACCACCACCGATTTCCAAAAAATGTAATCGCTGCAGGTCCCGAAAGAATGCCCCCTCTGCCGCGTCCAATTACTAAATTTTTTAACCAAATCATTGCCCCACCGTGCCTTTGAGAGGCTCCGAAGCGAAATTTTTCTTAAAATGATACGATGCTATTATTCCAAAAGGTATGAGAGCAACGCTGCCCGGGTATTTACAAAAAAGAACCACAGTGTACGAACATGCCCGATACAATGAGCTTAAACGTCACCACACCCAAACTATTGAGCAATCGGCTTAGCTTCGTTATGCAATGATGCAACTCGATCAAATATCAACAATGCAGGAAACAGATACGCTTCGCTGTGTGTGGTGAAATCAATGGAAAATACTACAGTAATTGTTTATCGGCTTGGTGCAGGATGCGACCTTTCCGATGTTGAGGAAGGAAAGACCTACCAGGCAAAAGTGCAGGGTTTTGCAACGTTTGGGATGTTTGCGCAGATAAACGACCGGATCAAGGGACTTGTTCACAAGAGTAATATCAAGGCAGAACATAAGGAACGGGACCCGATCCTTGTCAGGGTCCGACAGATCCGCCCGAACGGGAATATTGATCTTGAAGAAGTGCTGCTCCAGGTCTACCAGGTACAGGCTGTGGATCGAAAATCCACGACAGTTAACATTGCAGACCTCAGGGATAAAGTAGGAAAGACTGTTGCCATTGAAGGGGAGATCTCGCAGATCAAACAGACCAGTGGTCCCACCATCTTTACGATTGTTGACGAGACCGGGACCCAGAATGCAGCTGCATTTATTGAAGCCGGCGTCCGGGCATATCCCGAAGCTGAGCTTGACAATATTGTCAAGATTATTGGCGAAGTCATGATGCGCAATAACCAGCTGCAGATTGAAGTTGATTCCCTGTCCGTCCTCACAGATGAAGATGCGGACGCGGTAAAACTCAGGATAGAAAAAGCACTGGATGTAAGGTCAGAACCAGAAAACATTCCTCTGCTGGTAAAAAGCGATGTCCTGGAAAAACTCCGCCCTGAAATGAAGAAGATCGCAAAAATTATCAGGAAAGCGGTCTTTACCTCCCAGCCGATCATCCTGCGCCATCATGCAGATGCAGATGGTATCTGTTCAGCAGTGGCAATAGAACAAGCCGTTGTCTCGCTCATAAAAGAGAGCGGCGGTGACTTTGATGCGGATCACTTCTTATTCAAACGTGCCCCGTCAAAAGCACCGTTCTATGAGATTGAAGATATCACCCGTGACCTTGACTTTTCCTTAAAAGACCATATCCGCTTTGGGCAGAAGATGCCGCTGGTCCTTCTTACGGACAATGGCTCAACAGAAGAAGATGAACCTGCCTACAAAATTGCCAGCGTATATGATATTCCCTTTGTGGTCATTGATCACCATCACCCGGATGCGACTATCGATAAGTATCTCAAAGCCCATGTCAACCCTTACCATGTTGGAGGAGATTTCGGGATTACGGCAGGAATGCTTGGCACCGAAGTAGCACGGTTAATCAACCCAAAGATTGAATCTGTTATCCGGCATCTGCCGGCCGTGGCCGGTGTGGGTGACCGGAGCGAGGCCGGGGAACGAGCTCTTTTCCTTGCCCTGGTCCGTGACCAGTATACTGAAGAGGCATGCAAGGATATTGCCCTTGCACTTGATTATGAGCAATTCTGGCTTCGGTTCAATGACGGGAGGGAAATAATAAAGGATATCTTAAACCTGACCGGAAATCCTGAACGGCACAAAAAACTCGTGGCACTGCTCGTGGAAGGTGCCAATACCATGATAGAAGACCAGATGAGTGCCTGCATGCCTCATGTGGTTCCGCGGGTGCTCAAAAACGAAGCACACCTTTTCTGTATCGATGTCGAGATCCATGCCCACAAATTCACGTTCCCCCCGCCCGGTAAAACGAGCGGAGAAGTGCATGACCGGCTCTGCAGGCAGAATGCAGGTAAACCAGTGGTCACTATTGGATTTGGCCCTGACTTTGCGGTGCTGCGTTCTCGCGGTGTGCTCATGAATATCCCCCGAATGGTTAGGGAGCTCAAAAATGAGATTCCCGGTGGCGGAATAAGCGGTGGCGGGCACCTCGTTGTTGGCAGTATCAAGTTCGTTGAAGGTATGCGCGATGTTGTGCTCGAAGCGCTCATCAGTAAAATATCGGATGCCCCTGTTCAACCATAAAAAATTTTCCTTAATTTTTTAAAATAACCTCAATACAGCCCTGAATGCCCAGATCTCATAGCAATCAAGGGCAAGGAAAAAATATCAGCCGGAGCCCGTGATATATAATTTCTGGTCAGATTTTTTGGGTAGCAGGAAAAATAAGACCGAATTTTTTTGTACGATAATCAGATATATATATATACAAATTGACATATATGAGTTTTAAATGCTGAGGAACAACATGTCAACCACAAAAAAAATTCGTGAGACGTACAACGAAACCCAGCACAAAATTGTCCAGTACCTCAATTCAGGTATAACCAAGGGTAAACACTATTTCAAATCGAAATACATTGCAAAAGAACTCGGGTTATCCCCAAAAGAGGTAGGTACAAATATGGCGATCCTTGCTGACATCTGTAAGGAACTCGACATTATACGTTGGAGCTATTCGAACAGTACGACGTGGATGGTCACGCCGCGGGCGATGTAACTACCGCCCATTCATTTCTTCTTTTTATTATGGAAAAAGTTCTGGAGTTTGAATCAGAGGTAGAATTCGTTGCAGACATCAATGATCACAAAGATTGCCTGATGTCACAGGATCCGACCCAGGAAAACCCGAATGCTCTCTGGTTTAATATTGATATTCCCAAAGGGCACATGGTAAAAGCCGGTGACCGTGTGCGGGTTACGGTTGAAAAAATTTAGATACCATATCACAACCGTCCTATCGTGGTCTCCTCTCTTCTGATACCCCTTGAGTTAACCGGAGTTACTCTGTATGGTAGGCATCGTAATAGGTCCTGGGAGTCTCAAAAGTGATCCGGTAAAAATCGACAGATGTGGCGCTGATAATCATATAGAGTTCGGTGTTTGATATCTGGATGATCCGGTAGGCGTTCCCCTGGTTGAGTATCTCAACACCTTCAATGATGGTGCCGTCAGAAGCATTGCAGAGAAGCATGCGGAAGTTGCCATATTGGGGGCTCGTATTTGCCACAACAGACATGTTCAGCACCCAGAGTGGGTAGGGAATCGTAAATTTCTGCGTTAGTCCTCCCCGTTTTTCCTCAATAAATGCAAAAGGGACCAGTTCCATATTTCGCTGGAGAATGTCCGAGGCTCCGAAATTTTCCATATTTTCAGGAAGTTTTAATCGAGAGTATGAGAGAGGTTTTTCAGAGTAATATATCCTGTAAAGCGTTGCTTCCGTAGGACGAGGGACTGGTGTAATTTCCTCAAAGGTGGGAGTGATGATGGTCTGGACTGGCAGGGGGATCGAGGTCTGTTCAGGAAGCGGTGCGGCAACCGGAACCTGAGGTAAAATCCCGGAAAATGACTGTGGATTGACCAGGATCGCAATTACGATAACGGTAATAATTCCGGCTGCAAAAAACAGGATATCTCCTTTTTCCACACAGAGTACTGATTTACTTTCTATAAAAACTGTGAAGATATTGCTCTGGTTTAATTACGAGATCGTAATTCAAGGTATCCGATAGTAATTATCGATATTCCTGACACATAAGTCTCTCTCAAGGATCGATACCCGGAAATATAAATCATTCCGGAGAATAAAGGATAAGTATGGAGCAGCCTGACCTTCGTACATGGATCATATTCTTCGTGATCGCATTGGGTGCGCTCCTCTGGGCAGTGTTCCTGTCTGCCAAGGGAGATATGCTCTGGGTAAGTCTTATTCTGGTGATCGTCGTTTTGGGAGTTACGTTCTTCAAGATTTTTAACCAGATTTCTGCCAATGCATCAAAAAAGAAGGCGCAAAAAGAGCTTACCGATGATCTCAGGCAATTGACCGAATCAAGCGATGAGAATTCCGGTATTGATAACCGAAAAATCCGTTAACGATCTCATGCATTACGCCCTTTAAATTCTGCTGCCGCTAAAGAATATTTTTTGCCCCCTTCAGAGGAGATATCGTTTTTTTGGATGCCCACAATGGTGAGGATTGAGGTAACGATTTACAAAACCTGAAAAGATCTTCAGATTAATGTTCAAATGAATTCTTCAGAGCCAAAAATCTGTAAAAAAGAAACCTATCATAACCCGGCAATCCGAAGCATCATCCCAATAAGTAATCCGGACATGGATGAAGAAGCAGCATACATCCCGATAAGAATATACCCGGCAATAACTCCGATTTTTAATGGTGTGTATGTCCGGTTCAGGTTAAGCCTGCGAATAACACGAACCGATTTTGTATACGGTGAAATCTGTGGTTTATTTTTCTTTATCCTGTTCATGGATATCATCCTGCCCGATCTACAGTTTTTCTTCAGATGATATACGGGTATGGACTCTTTTTTCACTGATGCCCGGTACTGATGACCGGACATGTGGTATTATGATGATGTGAACTGGTAATATTTATATTTTATTTTATGATAAAATTCTGTCACGCCGTTCGCACGCCATAAAAATAATTGAAATTATTATGCTGATTGTTCACGATCTGATTTAAATTTCCTGATTTCAACAATAACAACCAATTCGGGATTTTTTTCCTCAATACTTCCTGTTAAAAGGATTGAATTACCAATGGACCAGAAATTGTGACACAAGGCTGGCGCCGTGATATGCGGGTATAAAAAAATCATAAAAAAAGACAGGGAACAATTCATGTTGTCCAACATTAAAAATATGGTTACCATAATCAAGACGGACACACTTCGGAAATTTCGCGTGTGATGAGAAAAAATTGGATGTAGACAATACATAAAAAAGAGATGCTCAATGACGTATTCTGTTATCCTTATATCCTCTGATGAAAACGAACGTCTGACGAATTTGTATCTTCCAAAAGTCCTTTATGAGGTCAAATCTGAAATTTATGGCTGCTGTATCAAGCTACTTTCAGATGATCTGACGATAAAGGAAACCTGGCAGGAAAACTTCTACCCGATGTTACAAAATATCCGTTCGCATGGCCGGCTTTTTGTGTTCAAAGATCCTTCCTATGAAAACGATACTGTTTTTTTTGATCCGCGCTCAAAGTCTGCGTTCCTGATAAACTTCCGGTATTATGGCTGGATAAAGTCCATTGCGCTCAGTCTTGCCGGGGATATTCTTGAAGATGAGCATACCATTTATTCAGTGCATGGTGCCTGCCTGGATATAGATGGAAAAGGGCTTTGCATCCTGGGAAATCCCGGAGCAGGAAAAACTACCCAGACCTATGGCTTGTTAAATGATCCCCACGTCCGTATAGTGTCGGATGATTGGTTCTTTTCACGGATTTATGGGAGGGATATACTTGCATATGGTTCTGAAAAAAATTTTTACATCAGAAAAGATCTCGCAACGGTATGGAAAGAATATGACGGACTTGTCCCCCGGGGGGATTTTGATAACGAGGGCAGGGCTGTTGCAGATCTCCGCTGGGTTATTGGTAAAGGGAGAGTTCTTCCCTTAACCACATTAAAGACAATGATCCTTCTCAAACGCGATCCTGACGATGCCGGCAAGGCACGGTCAGTCGGTCCCGATGAAGGCCTGAAACTGTTTGAAGATAATACCTATTTCAATCCCCATCTCCTCGTAAATGACTCCTTTAAAAAACACCTTCGGAAACAATATATCAGCAGTCTTCTTGAACGGACTACTGTGTATCTTGTTAATACGACGACTCCTCCGCAGGAAACCCAGCGGTTGATACGATCCCTGGTAAATGTGCCGCAGGTTCTGTAATATCATGGCAGGAAGCAATAGTTGCGGTGTGTGTCCAGCGTTTGTTATTAAAAAAAATCCTGCGAAGATAAAAAAATAAAAAACACTACGGATGCCTTTCCATCCTGGCCCTATTCAACAAAGTCACCATGGTAGCCGTGAGCGGACAGTATATCGATTACCTGTTTTTC
>WSSedA1B3DRAFT_1000112_pt1 | contig 22266 bp, 30 predicted proteins | sample WetSurSiteA1Bulk_FD_9468 | JGI IMG/M metagenome (IMG submission 9468)
TAAGGGCTATGTCTTAATGACCTACGCAGGTGCAGAATCAGTATTGACGGTGTTAGCAAAACCTAATGCTAAACTGGGTTTGATTTTTCTTGATGTGAAACGAGCCGCCGCTAGTATTGCTGACTTATTGTAAATAACAAGCTATTTATTACAGGAAATAAATCTTATGCTCTCAGATATGAAGCCAGAAGATATAGTTGGCAATTATAAAGAGACCGTGCTTAATTTATATGGTGATGGAAGCAGGAAAATTTTTTACACGGACATTGAAACGCCTTACCCTGACGGTAAACTGATTGCTTCAACCACTGATAAATTAGGCATTATTACTCATGTCAATCAATCATTTATCGAAATGTCTGGCTATACAGAACATGAACTTATTGGTATGCCTCATTCCATTTTAAGGCATCCAGATATGCCCTCCGTTGCCTTTAAAGACCTATGGGATACTGTCAACAGAGGCGAGAAGTGGCAAGGTTTTGTTAAAAATTTGCGTAAAGATGGCGGCTACTATTGGGTTAAAGCTACTGTCATTCCTAATATTAGAAATGGTCAGGTTGTGGGATATACCTCCGTGCGCCGAAAACCTTCTCGAACAAAAGTAAACGAATGCATTCAACTTTATCCGACATTATTTTAACAAGGGAGGTTTACTATGTCGTACATATTTACCGTTAGCCCAGATTTTTCGCCCGATCATTTGTCTGGATGGTACATTTTTAATACTTGGTTACAAAGACAAACTGGTGAAGCCATACATTTAGAACTGTATGATAACTTTCACGCACAACGTGATGCTATTCAAGCTAATCAAATTGATCTGATTTATGCCAACCCGTTCGATGCTGCGATGCTGGTGCGTGAAAAAGGTTTTTTACCCTTAGTTAAGGCAGAAGGTGTTTCTGATGAAGCTATTATTGCTGTCAGAGTCGATGACATAATAGATGATGTTACGCAACTGTCAGCGGGTATTAAAGTTGCCGTGACTCAAGACCCAGATGTTCACATGATAGGCATGATGATGCTGGAAGCAGGTGATCTTAATGCGAATAATATAGAAACCCATTTTTATAATAACCATGTGCTTATTGCAAAAAGCCTGTTACAGGGAGATGCAGACGTAGGTATATTTCTAGCAGAAGCATTTGATGACTTATCAAATTTAACTAAAAAACAGTTAAAAATTTTAGTGCGTAGTCAAATTAGCGTCATTCACCATTCGTTGATGATAGGACCTAAATTAATTGCTAGACGAACTGAAATTCAGCAAGTGTTACTTACAATGAATAATGATGATAAAGGCAAGAGTGTGTTAAATAGTCTAGGCTTTAATGCGTGGGCTAAAGTGGAAGATGAAGAAATGGAATTTATGATTGATTTAATGGACACTCTCATTATTTAAAAATCACTCGCTTTCAATCGACTCTATTAATCCAGTGCTATACTCGATTTTTGTCTTCTTAATGCCTTGTCATCTAACAGCAAGGCATCAATTGCTAAACGTTCGCTAAATATCTTTCCAATTTATCACACAGCGTTTTTAAAATTTTAATACGCGCGTATTTTTTATCATTTGCTTCGACCAATATCCAAGGTGAACTTTGCGTGCTGGTGCGCGTTACCATTTCATTTACTGCCAACTGATAATCATTCCAACGGTCACGATTACGATAATCATCTTCGGTGATTTTATACTGTTTATAAGTGATTTGTTCGCGCTCCTGAAAGCGGCGTAACTGTTCGTCTTTATCAATATGTAGCCAAAATTTCAGTACTAAAATACCGTGTTCAGTGAGAGCTTCCTCAAAATTAACAATCTCTGAATACGCCCGTTGCCATTCAGTGCTACTTGCAAAACCTTCAACACGCTCGACTAATACCCGTCCATACCAGCTACGGTCATAAATAGTGAGCAAGCCTGCTCTGGGAATATGTCGCCAAAATCGCCATAAATAATGGTGCTGATTTTCTTCATCGGTCGGTGCGGCGATAGGAATGACTTGATAATTTCGAGCATCAACGGCATGAGTCAAGCGTCTAATTGCACCGCCTTTTCCTGCCGCATCCCAGCCTTCAAATACCAGCACGCTAGAGCGTTTTTGATTATGTGCTTCACGAGCTAATTTGTTGAGTTTACCTTGATAAAAAGCGAGTTCCTGATTGTAGGTTTTTTTATCAATTGTTAATGATAAATCTAATGAATCTAATAAATTTTGTTGAGTGGTATGTACGACACCATTCGATTCAATAACCGCAGTCACCAATTTATCTGCCACTCGTTTAGTGATATGTTGTTGAATACGATTAAAAATATGTTGCCCGACCGTTAAGCTGCTATAACGAATATCAGAACCATCAACAATGAGCCAAGGAACATCACCTGTACTGGTTTCCGTTAACACTTTTTCGGCAACGCTTAGAAAATTATCGTACATTTTCAAATGCCGTTTATCACGTTTGGTGACTTGCCAACTGGTTTCAGGATTTTTTTCCAGTGTTTTTAAACGTTTTTTCTGTTCGTCTTTTTTCAAATGTAGCCAACATTTGATAATTAACGTGCCATCATCAAATAATTCTTGCTCTAATTGGCGAATATGCGTTAATTCCACTTGTAAGGCGTTATCGTCAATGTCCCCATAAACACGCTGTGATAAAGGATCGCTATACCATGAGCCAACATTAATACCGATTGAGCCTTTAGGGGGTAGTGTGCGCCAAAACCGCCAGAATTTAGGGCGTTCTAATTCCTCATCACTAGGATGAGAAAATGCCACCGTACGCATATAACGCGCATCCATCCACTCATTGAGTAAATTAATGACTTCACCTTTACCACCACCATCAACGCCCGAAATTAAAATAATGACAGAAAAATCACATTCTTTCAGGGTTTGCTGAATAGTGAGTAATTGTGTTCTAAGAATGGGTACTTGCTCGTTGTAGGTATTTTTATCAATGCTATGTCCTAATTCTGCAATTTCAAACATACGTTCACTCCTCTGAGGGTTTGGTGGCTGTCACTAAGGCATTGACGGTTTTTCGATGGCTCAGCTTAACGTCAGTAAATCCAGTCGCACACAATTGTGTTAAAGCGACTGATTCACGCATTACTCTATTTTCAGATTCATCACTGAATAATCCACTGTTCCAGTAACTTGAGTTTGTTGGCAGTGATTAACACCTTAAAAAACTGCGCTACTTCTTGTTGAGTCAGACGAGTATACTCACTGACATCATCCAAGGCATAGCGATCACCATTGATAAATTGACCATTGGATTTTAAGACGCGAAAAATTTCTTTAATGACTTGTTCCCGATAGTCAGCAAGAAAGTTGTGTAAGGTATAAGCAGACGCTATGACATCAATACTGTTATGCCATGTTGTTTAGTACACTCAGCGTGTCATTCGCACAAAACGTCAGTCGTTTGTTATTCACCCATACTTGTAAGTTTTCTTTTGCTTTTATCTGCATAGCAGGTTCATTATCAATACTTACTATCTGCACACTGTCTTTCGCCATTAACAAAGATAGCGTAGTAATGCCCGCTAAACGGTTTATTTCTACTATCAATAGGCAAATCATTTTTAATAGTTCGTAATTTTGCACAATGATATTAGAAAACATCGCGTCATCTGCTAGTTCAATTATTTTTGTCGTATTTGCCTTAGTGAATGTATTTAAAAACCCTTTGCTAAATGACCATACCCTATAAGACCTTGTTCATAATATTCTTTCAAATCAATATCGTACAGACTGGGGCTGATAGTGTTTTTAATGGTACGATTGTTAATATCAGTACCAGTCATTAAAAATAAATCAATTATCTGCAAAGGTTGATGGTTTTTGTTTTTATCTAATAATATTAATATCTTAGGTTTTAGCTTATGCTTCGGATTGACTTCAAGCACGACCGCCACTTCGCCACTATTGAGCTCAACAACGCTACCAGCGGGATAAATCCCTAGACATTCAATGAATTTATAAGTCAATACTGAATCCAATTGAGTTCCGCACATACTTGTCATAATCTTAATAGCTTCGAGATGACTTCTGCCTTTTTTATAAACCCGATCACTGCTGACGGCATCATACATATCCGCAATTGTCACTATGCGGCTGTAAAGGCTAATCTGCGTATCGGTTAGCTGACGAGGGTAGCCTTTGCCATCTAAACGTTCATGATGACTATGCGCCACATCAATCGCACCCGCATATATACCTTTGCTAGCTGTTAATAATTCTCCTCCTTTCGCCGCGTGACTTTGCATGATTTTCAATTCATCAGGTTCTAATTTTTCGGGTTTATTAAGAATATCCAAAGGCACTTTCATTTTTCCCATGTCGTGTAGCATGCCACACAAACCAAGGTTATTAAGCTCTTCAGCAGCAATATTTAGGTGTTTACCCAGTGCGATAGATAAAATACATACATTCATACTGTGCTGAGCGGTGTATAGGTCTCTATGTTTTAACTGCGTCATCCACAATAATGCGTCAGTGGCACGTAGCACGCTATCAACACACTCAGTAACCACTTTTTTGGCAGCTGCTACATTAATCGCTTTGCCTAGCTGCACATCTTCCATAAAGCTACTGACTAAATCACTGGTTTGCCTATAAGTGAAAGCTGCTTGATCGAACTCTTGTATAAAAGAAGACTGTTTTTTGGGTACGGCAGATTGTTTTTCTATTATAAAAGAAGATAGTTTTTGGGGAGCTGTAGATCGCTTTTCTAATTGCTGTTCTGTATGTTTATTCTGAAATTTTGGCGTTCGGGTTTGCTTTTCGATATCAATGAATACAAAGCTGCATTCTTCTCTTACTGCATCAATATCTGCCTGATTTTTTAGCTCAAAGCCCTGAAATAAAAAACGACTTTCTAACCATGGTTTATCAAGTTTGCAAACATACATACCGATTATCAAATCATGTACATCTATTTGAACGGGTTTAATTGATGAAGAAAGAAGAATATTATGGTCGTCGTTCATATAAAAATGCCCTAAACTTACAAATATGTTACGCAAACTCTTGGAAGAATCAATGGCTGTAGCGAATCGAAAATTTTTTAACTCATTGGTTTTTCCTTATAGGTATGTAAACACCAGTTACAAAATATTACAATTACGACTGTCAATTCTTAAAGAACTGGCAGTCGTTAAAGAACTAGTTACTTAATCACGCAATAACTCATTAATGCCTGTTTTGCTACGCGTTCTTTCATCAACTTGTTTAATAATAACCGCGCAATACAAACTATAAGAACCATCTTTAGAGGGTAAGTTCCCAGACACCACCACAGAACCTGCGGGAATGCGACCGTAGCTGATTTCACCTGTCATGCGGTTGAAAATTTTGGTACTTTGTCCAATATAAACACCCATCGAAATTACACAACCGTCTTCAACAATCACACCTTCCACAATCTCAGAACGTGCGCCGATAAAGCAATTATCGCCAATAATGGTTGGATTAGCCTGTAATGGCTCTAACACGCCGCCGATACCGACACCGCCAGACAAATGCACGTTTTTACCAATTTGAGCGCAAGAACCCACTGTGACCCAAGTATCCACCATCGTACCGCTATCGACATACGCGCCGATATTGACATAAGACGGCATTAAAATTGCACCCGATGCAATGAACGAACCATGACGCGCCACCGCATTCGGCACAACGCGCACACCCGCTGCGGCAAAATCTTCTTCCGTGTAATTGGAATATTTGCATTCCACTTTATCGTAATAACGCGTATTGCCGCCGTCCATCAAACGGTTTTCATTAATACGGAACGACAACAACACCGCTTTTTTCAGCCATTGATGTGTCACCCAATCGCCATCAATTTTTTCAGCCACACGCAGTTTGCCGCTATCCAGTAATTTCAGCGTTTCAGTCACGGCATTGCGGACTTCTGCCGAGGCATTCACTGGTGTGATGTCAGCGCGTTGTTCAAAAGCGGTTTCTATGGTTTGTTGTAATGTAGTCATATTTTTGTTTAGTTTAAGGTTGTTAAAAAATCATTGATACTTCTTGGAGGTCAAGCTCTGCTTAACAGTCTGGCAAAGCCAGACCTCCAACATTGAACTGCTAAAAATCTTTTTAGTTAGGCAACCAGTCATTGCTTAACACATCATCCATCGTCCAAGGACAAAACTCTGGGAATTTTTCATAAGCAATCGACGTTTCCTTTTCAGCTAAATCACGCGCATCATCCCATGCGTCTGCTAACCAATCTTCATCGGTTAAACAGTTTTTTAAACTGGGTGTTTGTTTTAAACGCCGTTTAATGCGTTCCCGTTGCGTTTTAATGGTCAATTGCCAACTTGTGCCTTGTCTTGCAGGTTGATATTGCCATTTTAATAAATGACACAACAACACCGCCATGCGATTCGCCAATTCTCGTTGTTCACTTTTGCCCACGTCTGCAATTTCCTCAGCAAGATGCTCTAAATCCAGTAAGTTAAATTGTTGAGAGCGTAATAATTGTGCCTGTTCATTAGCCCAAGCGACAATATCCGATTCGTAAGTGATAGTTGACATTGTTGTTCACCGTGTTTTTTATTCATTTATCGCCATAATGCCCACCGATAGCAAAAATATAAATCCGTTCGTCATCAAACCGATAAATAAGTCTGTCTTTGTCAGACAATCTTCTTGACCATAAACCTGATAACTCATAGCACAAGCGTTCAGGTTTTCCTGTTCCAGATTCAGGGTCATTGCGTTGCATCTCTTTCAGCATTTTGCACAGATTTTTATGTAACGGCTTATTTTTTTCTCGCAACGTTTCATAACAAGCCCAAGTATCGCCCTCAAAACTAATCGAGCGCATTAAGCTGTTCCTCAGTAGGCATAAACCCCGTCTTATCGGCAAAGGTTTTTTCAGAAGCTTTGATTTGAGTCATCAATGATGGGTTTTGTAAAACTGCCAGCGTTTCCTGTGCATTTTCTGGATAATACTTACTTTCCAAAAACTCCAAATAATGCAATAACTCAATCACAATCGGTTCAGGCAACTGTTTGGATTTTTGATAAATTAACTCTGCTGTATTCATCGTTTCACCTGTTTTAAGCGTTTATTTGTAGGAGGCGCAAAAACGCATTGTTTCATAACATAATGATGCGCTTCCTAACGTCAGCACATCCTATCGGGCTGGAAAGCCTTAATTTTATAGGATGCGCTGAGGCACGAAGCGCATCATTTTGTAATGTCAATGATGCGCCTCCTAACGTCGGCACATCCTATCGGGCTACCAAATTAAAAATCAGTAATTATCTATACTTGCACCACGAGATATTAGATGTTCTTGTGCTTTTAATATATGCTCTTTTAGCATTAAAAGGTCTGATAATTTTAGATAAGCTGTTCCATCTTGAAATTTTGTAAAAGCAGTTTGCTCTTGATTAGTTTCCTGAAAAAAACCAACTTGAGCATCATCTCTTGTGGCATAAATTAATTCGGTATAGTCGCATTTTTGTGGCTTTAAAATATCCGCTTTCGATTGGATAAAATCAAATGCTTCCATAAGTTCAGGTAATTCATCAAAATCAATAAAAACATTTTTACCGACAAGTTCTAATGTACCGATATACGCTAGTTTTACTCCGAAAGTTGTTTGCTGGTCTTTGCCTTTTATTATTCCTAAAATTAAGGTTGAAATTATGATGGTTGGATTTTTTCCTTCACGAAGTTTACTAAAAGCTCTTAAATCTTCTTTAGCTTTTTTATCATCTCTAGGAGCTTTTGTATATGCGTCTTGAGCTTTCTGATAAGCCTTATCATCACGGCTATAATCATAATAATTACTTTTTAATCTTGCTATTTCCCTAAATTCTTTAATTATTACTGAGCCTTTATGTGCAAGAAACTGGCGAACATAAGTACCTTCAAACTCTGTTTTTGCTGTTGTCATTTCCTCTAGGACTAATTCACCGTTTAACTGATTTTTTCCCAATACCGTAATCGAAGCACCACATTTTTTGCATTTACCCGTTTTGGTTTCTAAAGGGATTTTGTCATCACTGATATAATAACGAGCATCACAATTTTTACATACGATTTCCATAGTTTTATCTCTTTTCAAATTCTCGTTCCATAATAGCAGGGCAAACCGTATATTTCTTCTGCTACAACATTGAAACCAAAACGCTGATACCAAAAAATTAATTTTTTCTTTAGCTCTGAGATTGATTTTTTAGTTAGCTTTTCTTTAGTTGGTTTTTGAGGAATAGGATTTAAGTGCAAAATCACACCATACTTATCTGCTAAATCACATAACCTTTTTAAAATAAAACTTCCATCACCCTTTCTTTTTTCATAAATATAAAAATATACAATGTGAATTTTTGGATTATCAAAATTACCAATAGGTTCTAAAGCGATACAGCCAACATCTTTATCGTCTATTTTTATAATATATGGATGATTATATCCTTGATTATATGCGTGTTTCTTATCAATATCTTTCATAAAAAATTCGTTTTTAAAATCCATTAATAATTCAGACTCACTCATAAATTCCCACTTCGCTGTATTTTTCATCTTTCCAATGTTCTGCGTTGGAATGCCTAAGTTGACGCTCCAGCGTCTTCATAATCAAACAAAACCCAATCCCGATTGTTTTTCTATCGCTTTTAATGTACCTATAGGCAATTCTTTTCCTTGATGAAAAGGTACAATCACCATTTTTCTGGTTTCAGAATTAAAAAACTTAATATGTGAACCAGCTTGAGAAACTTCTTCAAAACCGTATTTAAGTAGAATTTTTATAATTTCTTTTGCGGTTAATCTTTTGGCTTTAGGTGTCATTAAATAACCAATTCCATCAATTCGTAATTCTCAGTGGTGGTATTTTTATTTAAAAACTTTTCTGGAATTGGTTCAAGCATTAACGCAATGGCTTCTTGTAAGTTTTTTACCGCTTCTTCTTTAGTCATACCACAAGAAGAAACATTGATTAATTCAGGGCAGGTTGCAGAAAATGATTGCGTTTGTGCATCAAATTCAATGATGGCTCTAATAATCATAATTTTCTCCGATTATTTATTCACTATACGCAACACTGGAGCGTTGCGGGATGAGTTCCGCGCAGAGCGCGGTAACTATAAAAACAGCTAAAGCTGTTTTACTCCGCTTAAAAACTGTTTAATCCGTTGTGCCGCTTCAATACATTCTGCCAATGGTGCGACTAAGGCGATACGCACATGATTAGCGGCGGGATTGATGCCGTTAAAGTCACGCGATAAAAAACTACCTGCTAATACCGTGATGTTCTGCTCGGCGAATAATAAACGGGTGAATTCGGTGTCGCTTAGGTTTAAATGGGCGGGGATTTTCAACCAAATATAAAAACTCGCGGGTGGTTTTCTGATTTCGCATACCTCGGACAATATGTCGATAAATGCGGCGAATTTTTCACGGTATAAGCGGCGGTTTTCTATGACGTGGCTTTCATCTTGCCATGCAGCAATGCTGGCGTGTTGCGTGGGAACAGGCATGGCGCAACCTTGATAAGTGCGGTATTGAAAATAGTGCGCCAAAATGTCTGCATCGCCTGCGACAAATCCAGAACGTAAGCCCGGCGCGTTGGAGCGTTTGGATAAGCTGTGAAATACCACACAGCGTTTATAGTCGGTGTTGCCTAGTGCGTAAGCAACTTGCAATAAACCGACGGGCGGGTTCGCTTCATCGTCATAAAGTTCGCTGTAACATTCATCGGAGGCAATGACAAAATCATAACGCTCAGCGAGGTTTAACAGTTTTTCTAAAGTTTCAGCAGAAATAATTGAACCCGATGGATTAGCAGGTGAGCAGATATACAGTAACTGACAACGCTGCCAAACCGATTCTGGCACGTTATCAAAGTCGGGTAAATAATCGGTTTCTGCTAAGGCGTTTAAAAAATACGGCTCAGCCCCTGCCAGTAATGCCGCACCTTCATAAATTTGATAAAACGGGTTGGGCATGACCACCAACGGTTTATCCGCGCTGTTCACTACGCATTGAGCAAAGGAAAATAAGGCTTCGCGCGTGCCACTGACAGGTAAGACTTGAGTTTCCGCATTCACCACGCAAGCAAAGCGTTTTTCTAGCCATGTTGCAATCGCCTGTCTTAATGCAGGGATGCCTTTAGTCGTTGGGTAATTGGATAAGCCTTGTAAATTAGCAATCAAGGTTTCTTTAATAAATTCGGGCGTGGTATGGGCGGGTTCACCGATGGATAATACTATTGACGATTTATTCGCAGGGGGAATGATGCCGTGTTTAAGTTTTGCCAGTTTTTCAAAAGGGTAGGGGTGTAGCTGGTTTAGGTGTGGGTTCATTTTTAATGTATGTTCTATTAATTCAAGCTCATTCCCAATCAGAAGATTGGGAATGCAGAACGAAGGAGCTTAATTATTTTCTGATTCTAAACTTTCAACTTTGAACAGTTCTGCGACCAGTGCGATGTGCGAGGCAAATTGTGGTAGCGCAGGAATTTTCCATGCTTTGCCTACGAAATGGGCGAGAATATTATTCAACCAAGGCTTATTCGATTGTGCTTGTTGAATAATAAAGTGGTGGGATTGTTCGTCGCTGATAATGCCAAAACCATCTATCCAAACGTCAATTGCTTCTGTTTCACCGTAGAGCATCGTTTTAACGTGTACTTTGCGTGTTTCGATGTCAAAATTAAAATCGGTTAGTTCGGCAATGCCTTTCAGTATTATATTTGCCACCCAAATAATCATAATGTTGGGTGTCAATTTTATGGCTACTTTTATTAAACTGGTTTTATAACTCATGTTTAAGCCTTTATGTGGTGATTAATAATGTATTTTGCTTGGTATTTACAAGCCCAAGCCTCAGCGATTTATTGTTAAGATTTACGGCTTTCTCTAATCGCTTGCTCTATGCGTTCTGCTCTTTTATCAGCAAGGTGACTATTCACTACTAAAATCGCATGAACAGCACCAGGTAAATAAAAACAAACAGTTAAAATGATATTTAACAGAAATTGTATTGGTTTACCACAGAATAAAACCGCAACAGGTGGTAATAAAATAGCCAATAGATATAGCATAAAATCTCCTCAATTTACTGACAATGCGGCTGTTTGCCCATTGCCTGCGCTTGTTGAAATAAAGCCATTGCTTGTGGAATATGTTGCTGTAATTGCTGAATGCGCGTGGCGTGTGATGGGTGAGTGGACATAAATTCAATCGGTTGTTGTCCTTGCGAGGCTTGATCCATTTTTTGCCATAAAATGATACTTTGATTAGGATCAAAACCTGCTTTTGCCATTAAATCCATGCCAATCATATCCGCTTCGCTTTCATGGGTACGACTATAAGGTTTCAGTATGCCGTATTCTGCACCCAATCCTAATAAACCCATCGCGGTTTGACCCATTGTCGATTGGGGATTACTCATGGCTTGTACCATGCCTAAGCCTTGATTGACTGCCATGTCTTGTGAAGCACGTTCATTGCTATGTTTAGCTAAAACGTGACCTACTTCATGACCAATCACGGCTGCTAATTGATCCTGATTACCACCGACCAGCGTAATCATGCCTGTATAAACACCAATTTTATTGCCAGGTAAGGCAAAGGCATTCGGTGATGAATCTTCAAACACGACGACTTCCCAATAACCACCGCCTACTTCTTGCGTGATAGCTCCCGCGATACAGTTAGCTATTTGATTGTATTGAGGATTTTGGCTGATAGGCTTTTGTTGCTTTAGCGTTGCAAATGACTGTAAGCCCATTTGGTCAACTTCAGCATCAGGCATAACCAGCAACTGACTTCTACCTGTTGGGCTAGTCGCGCAGGCGGTCAATAAACAAGAGGTTATCAGGATAGAAACGATTTTTTTTAACATAGGTGAAAACAGAGATAGTGACTATGATGAAAGGCATTTTAGCGTAAGTTATTATCGACGGGGTAAAAATGTCGATAGCACTTGCTTGACCTACTGTAGAGATGTTGCATTGCAACGTCTCTACAATAATACTAATTACAATTAATTTTTGACTTGCAACTTGCGATCTAAGATGTGCTGACACCAATCCAAGTTATTGATATACCACTGCACGGTTTTTCTCATACCCGTTTCAAAGGTTTCTTGTGGTGTCCAGCCCAGTTCTCTGGCAATTTTGCTGGCATCAATCGCATAACGTAGGTCGTGACCTGGGCGGTCAGTGACGTAGGTAATTAAATCTTCATAATGATTTACGCCATCGGGTTTGTTAGGCTTGAGTTCCTCCAATAACGCACAAATGGTTTTTACCACGGTGATATTGGTCTTTTCATTGTGACCACCAATATTGTAGGTTTCGCCAATTTGACCTTTTTCGACAACGGTTAGCAAGGCTCTAGCGTGGTCATCAACAAATAACCAATCTCTGATTTGTAAGCCATTGCCATAAACAGGTAACGGTTTGCCTTCTAGGGCATTTAAAATAACCAGCGGAATTAATTTTTCTGGAAAATGAAAATGACCATAGTTATTAGAGCAGTTAGTGACTAATACAGGTAGATTGTATGTACGTTGCCATGCACGCACTAAATGATCTGAACTGGCTTTTGATGCTGAATAGGGTGAGCTAGGTGCGTAAGGCGTTTCTTCAGTAAATAAATCATCCACGCCTTCTAAATCGCCATACACTTCATCAGTTGAAATATGGTGAAAACGAAACGCTGATTTTTTAACCTCAGGTAAGGCTTGCCAATAGCTACGCGCGGCTTCTAATAACGTATAAGTGCCGATAATATTGGTTTCAATAAATGCCGCAGGACCATCAATCGAACGGTCAACATGCGATTCTGCCGCTAAGTGCATAATGGCATCGGGTTGATAGCTTTGCAGTATCTGTGCCATTTTGGGCGCGTCGCAAATATCAGCGTGTTCAAAGTCATAACGTGGACTCGACTCTATAGATTTAAGCGATTCAAGATTACCCGCATAAGTGAGTTTATCAACATTAACAACGCTGTGTTCCGTTTCGTTAATTAAATAACGAACCAGCGCAGAACCTATAAAACCCGCGCCGCCAGTAATTAAAATTTTCATGAATTTTTTATAAAGAGTGAATAAATAGGGAACGAATAATAACACTACGCTTGTTAAAATCAATCTTAGAGCTGAGGTGACGCAACACCCATTGCTTTAAAGCGGTGGCTGGTTTTCGCCTGTTAGCATAATCTGTACGCTATCGCCGACTGTTAAAGTACCGCTTTGATTATGAATAACATTTTGCCCAAAATACACTTTGTTTTGCCATTTTCTTAGGTGATTAAGCGTAGCGAGTGGTTCTTTTCCTGTTTGCGCGGTATCAGGATCAATAGTGGGAATAGCACAGCGAGAACAAGGCTTGGGTAGTCTAAAATCAATCTCACCAATACGAATTTCCCGCCAACTGTCTTCTGCGTAACTTGGACAACCTGCAATCACTAAATTAGGTCGAAAGCGGTTCATGCTTAAATTAAGCTGCATGGCTTGATTTAATGTAATCAGTGAGTTTTCTGCAATCAGCAAAAATGGAAACCCATCGGAAAAGCTGACTTTATCGGTAGCTTCTGCATAGCGTGTATCAACAGAGCGTATCACTTCATCAGGTAAATACACTAATCGGCAGTCTATCTCTAAAAAACAGCTAAACCAGCTATCAGCGTGTTGCGAAACACTACGCGCGGAGCATTGGTCATGCCAGATGGTGCTGACAATGACATCGCCATCAGTAGGAGCTAACGATAGCACTAAGTCTTCTTGATGAGGCGCGGATAAAATCAATTGCTTAGCCGTTAATGCGGTTTTAATCAACGCCATTTTTGGCAAGCGTCGTTGGCTTAAAAACTGCCCTTGAGTATCAACCAACATCCATTTTCTGTCGTATTGAAAACCTGTTGCCGTGATTTGCCAGCGGGTTAAATGAATTCCAGCCAATGATTTTACGGGGTAAATGATGATGTCGCTTAATGTGTAAGAAGAAGTCATTTGAATAATTGCGCTTTATTTGAATACTAATGTACGTTGTGTGTCCAATATGTGATCGCTAAGATCGCGATGGTTATGATTAAACTTTATCAAGGTATTGATTAATATAATCTGAGTTCGACATAAAAAATCAGCATTTTTTAAGAATCTGAAAAAATAGAATTTATTGAGACTGAAATTCTTTTAAAAAAAGCTGGCTGTGATGATTTTACATTGCACTTCTGTGATGTTTCTATCCCAAAAATCAAACAGGATGTAGCAATTCGTCAACTGGGTGGTTTTATAGCTTCTTGTCATTGCGATCTCATTAACTTTCTGGTGAATACAATTGCTCTTAACTTAATAAACCTTACTTGAGTCTACGTCAGCGGGATTGGTTGCCTTTATTTTATGAGGCTTATCAAACTAAGGTAAAATTACTGTGCGCTTCGGCATCAGCTTTTTGCATCGGCAGTAGCGAGGCAGTGATTTTACCCTGTTGTCTTAGCGTGACAGCTAACACTTTCCAGCCAAAACCATGTTCTGGAAACTGTGCGATAAGCTCACTCGCACGGGTTTCAGTCGCACTGTAATGACCTTGACTAAACAGCGTCAGTAATTCATCAATATCATGTTGAGTTGGTATATTATCCATGAGCGTGATTATTCTTTTCCTGATAAAAAAGGCACGAAAATCACGGGGTCGAATTGTTCGATGTCGTAACTGTCCTCAGAGACACGGGTAATACGTTGTAACACTTGTCTGCCTGCCATACCCACAGGAATCACTAGCACACCGCTAATTGCCAGTTGTTTCAATAACGCATCGGGAACTTCCGCAGGCGCGGCGGAGACCAAAATACCCTCAAATGGCGCGTAATCTGCCCAGCCTAGACTGCCATCACCATACATAAAACTAATATTTTTTAGTCTTAAATCCCATAAATAGCTTTTTGCTTTACGCTGCAAAGGCAAAATACGTTCCATGCTATAGACATGATCGGCAAGTTGCGCCAACACTGCGGTTTGATAACCGCAACCCGTGCCAATTTCCAGCACTTTTTTGAGATGCCGATGCGTGGATTTAATCAATAATTCCGTCATTTTGGCAACGATATAGGGCTGGGAAATGGTTTGGTTATAGCCAATAGGCAGAGCCACATCTTCATAAGCGCGACTGGCGAGAGCTTCATCAACAAATATATGCCGTGGTGTGTCACGCATCACTTCCAATACTTTGCTATTAGTGATACCTTGTTCTGCCAAGCGTTTAATCATGCGTTCTCGTGTTCGCAAAGAAGTCATGCCGATGCCTTGTAGGCTTTGAACCATTATTCAAGCTCCTTAGGTAGCCATGTTTTTAAAGCGTTCACACGCTCATACCACGTTAAATCAATTTGTAAGGGAGTCACAGAAACAAATCCCGCATTAACCGCATAAAAATCTGTGCCTTCGCCTGCATCTTGTTCTGCCCCTGGAGGACCCACCCAATAAATACTGCGTCCACGCGGGTCAATAGTCTTAATAACAGGTTCAGCTTTATGGCGTTGCCCAAGGCGTGTGGCTTGATACCCCTTTAATTTATCTAGCGGCACATCAGGCACATTAACATTAAGAATAGTATCGCGGGGTAGCGGCTCTTTAATGAGTTGTTTTAACAGCGTGACAGCGACTTGTGCCGCAGTGTTAAAATGTTGTGGATGATGACTTGCCAAAGAAATTGCTATTGCAGGTAAGCCTAAAAATCGCCCTTCGGTTGCGGCAGCAACCGTACCAGAATACAACACATCATCGCCTAAATTAGCCCCATGATTAATACCTGCAATCACCATATCAGGCTCTTCACTCAATAAACCTGTAATGGCTAAATGTACACAATCAGTGGGTGTGCCATCAACGCGAATAAACCCATTGTCCATGGTATGGGCGCGTAACGGTGTTTCTAAAGTCAGAGAATTACTTGCACCACTACGGTTTCTATCTGGCGCGACGACCGATAGTTCTGCATAGTCACGCAAAGCAGCGGCTAATGCACAAAGACCTTCTGCCAAGTAGCCGTCATCATTACTCAATAAGATACGCATCAAACCATTCGCCCTGTTGCTTAATAAGCTATAAAATAGAACATCTTAGCAACAATAGACGGCAAAATCAGCTTTCGTGGCAAAAAAAATTCTCTCTTCAGAAGATAGCGATTTGTTTCGACAAACTATTGGTAACGTGCGTACTGTGAAGTCCGATAAAGCAGTATTAACGCCTGCCCATAAACCGAAACCCTATCCTAAACCCGCTGTTATTAATGTCGATGGGTATTTGATTGACACTGCAACGTCATTGCCTGTCGAAAAAGTTGGTATTGAAGATAGCATGAGTTTTTTAAACACAGGTTTACAAAACAACGTGTTAAAAAAACTGCGCCGTGGTTATTTTGGCTTAGATGCAGAAATTGATTTACACGGTCTTAACAGTGAGGAAGCGAAACGCCAATTACTTAATTTTCTGCACTATTGTGTCGAAGACGGTTATCGTTGTGTGCATATCGTGCATGGTAAAGGACACCGTTCACCTGATAATCACCCCATTTTGAAAAACAATGTTAATTTATGGCTAAGACAGCATAAAAGCGTACAAGCGTTTTGTTCAGCAACTCCCAAAAATGGCGGGACAGGCGCGGTGGTTGTGTTATTGCAGTTGTCGGATAAATATAGTCATTCGGATAATATAAACCTTTAAATCTTGCTTGCACTGGAGTTATAAATGATCAGTAAAAAATATCGGCAAGTCGTTGCCACCCATTATCACCTGTACAACAGCCTATTTTTAAATCTGCCTTTTGAAGATGTAATGCAAACAGGTACTTTATTGCCGCTGTTAGGGCGAGCTTGTGAAACAGGGTTTGCTAACCATAAAACCCCTGCTGAAATTATTAACGGCTTTTTTAACGATTATGCGGCGGAAACCTCACCACAAGATCGTTTTAAAATGCTGTTTCAATTTATTCAGTATATTGAACGGCAAGTGGTGTTATTTGATGCTTTGGAAGAAGCGGCATTTGAACAGCTCAATGATTTAAATGGCTCAGGCACTATCACGGCTTTACTTGCCCAAGCGGCTGCTAGTGATGCACTGCCACAACTGCGGGAAAAACTCAGTCATTTTAGTGTGCGCTTAGTGCTGACAGCACATCCTACCCAATTTTACCCAGGCGCGGTATTGGCGATTATCAACGATTTAGAAGAAGCCGCGCGAAATAATGATGTCGATGAAATTAATTTATTGTTACAACAACTGGCAAAAACGGCATTTTTTAAACGCGAAAAACCCTCTCCGTTAAGTGAAGCTATTAGTTTGTGCTGGTATTTAGAATTTGTTTTTTATGCGGCCATTACGCGTATTATTGAACAACTCGCACAAGGTTTAAAAATACCGATTGCTGAATGGAACAATCCGCGTTTAATTCACATTGGCTTTTGGCCTGGGGGTGATCGTGATGGTAATCCTTATGTTACTCACGATATTACTTTGCAAGTGGCGCAAAAGTTGCGCGAGACGGTTCTACGTTGTTATTACCGCGAGTTACGCGCACTCAAACGTCGCTTAAGTTTTAAAGGTGTTGATGAACTGATAGCCGAAGCTGAACAAAGAATTTATCAAAACTTATATGGCGGTAACAACGGTTACAGCAACGCATTTGAATTTGAACAATGTTTACTGGCAGCGCGTCATTGCTTAATTAATGAACATGACGGATTGTTTTTAGATTTATTGGATAAATTGTTGCTCAATGTGCGGATTTTTGGTTTCCATTTTGCCAGTTTGGATATACGCCAAGACAGTGGCAAACATCATCAACTCTGGCAACATATTATCAGCAAATTACCGTCACAATCGCTCAGTGAGTTTGATGCACTGAGTGATGCGGAACAATTAGCGATGATTTTACCGCTATCGTTTAATGTCGATGAGTTAGCCATTGATGAACCGTTGATGTTAGAGCTATTGAATACCTTTAGTGCCATTAAAAGTGTGCAACACAGCAATGGCGAAATAGGCTGTCATCGTTACATTATTAGTCATTGCGGTAGTGCGGTGCAGGTAATTGAAGTTTTCAAACTGGCGCAATTATTAATTGCCAATGACGGCAAACTCGTGCTTGACATCGTGCCTTTATTTGAAAGTATTGAAGACCTTATTATTGCTCATCAAGTCATGGGGCAGCTATATGAAATACCCAGCTATCGTGAGCATTTAGCCGCACGCGGTAATCAACAAACTATCATGCTCGGCTTTTCTGATGGTACCAAAGACGGTGGCTATCTGTGTGCGAACTGGTCGATTTTTCGTGCTAAAGAAGAACTCACGCGCATTTCCAGACGACACGGTATTACCGCATTATTCTTTGATGGACGCGGCGGTCCTCCTGCTCGCGGTGGTGGTAATACGCATGATTTTTACGCCTCTTTGGGTGAAACCATTGAAAACGAAGAAGTACAAATTACCATTCAAGGGCAAACTATCAGTTCTAATTACGGCAAAGTTGAATCCTGCCGTTATAACTTAGAACAACTAATTTCTGCGGGTGTGACTAGCTCGGTTTTTCCACAAACCGTACATTCATTTTCGGCTGAAGAACAACAATTGATAGACAGTTTGGCGCGTGAAGGACTGAACGCCTATCTGGGTTTAAAAAACCACCCGCAGTTTGTACCGTATTTACAAAAGTTAACGCCGCTGGTTTATTTTGGTGATACCAATATCGGTTCACGCCCTGTTAAACGCAATCAAGATGAAACTTTAAAGCTAGATGATCTGCGTGCCATTCCTTTTGTGGGTGCGTGGGCGCAAATGAAGCAAAATATCCCTGGTTTTTATGGTGTCGGTACAGCAATTGCCCATTTAGTCGAACAGGGCAAACTTAGTGAATTACAAGGGCTTCATACCCGCTCGTTATTTTTTCGTACTCTACTGAGTAATAGCATGATGTCACTCACTAAAGCCTATTATCCTGCCACTGCTTACATTGCTAATGACCCTGAATTTGGCGAACTGTGGCAAAAAATGTTTGATGAATTTAATCTGGCTAAAGAAAACATCTTAGCCGTCAGTGGTCAGTCCGCTTTGATGGAAGACAATGTTGATATTCGCTACTCTATCAAGCTACGCGAACAGATTGTATTGCCGCTCATTACCCTACAGCAATACGCATTACAACAACTGCGTGATGATGAAATCAACGGCAAAGAATCGGAAAAAGAATATCGAGATTTAGTGCTACGTTGTATGTTTGGCATTATTAATGCCGCCAGAAATTCAGCGTAATTAGGAATAACATCCCATTGAGGGGTGTTTGTGTAGTTAGAACTACCAATTTTTTATCACCATCGGAAAATTCCATGAAAATTATACAAATATTGACAGATGCACTGCATTTGTTTCAAAAACTACTCAACGATTTAAACAGTAAACGTAGCCTTATCTATTTGCTGGTACTGGCTTTTGCAGTCGCTTTTGGTGTGGGTTTTATGCTTTACATTATTGATCCGAATATTAACTCAATGACTGACGGTATCTGGTCGGCGTGGGTTACTATGACGCATGTCGGTTTTGGTGATGTCGTACCAACTTCCTTATTAGGGCGCTTATTATCAGCCACTCTCATACTGTTTGGATTGATATTATTTTCTTTGTGTACCGCTATACTATCAGCTTCACTGATTGGTAAGAATATGGATATTTGGGAAAACAACGTGCGCCAGATTGAACAAGAAACTAATCGTATCGAAGCCGATGAAAATGCCATATTACGCGAATTAGCCAGATTACATGAGCGTATGGAACAATTAGAAAATACCTTAAAAGCTAAAAAATAATGACACACTCAATCAAATTCTGGGCAGTCGTCCCAGCCGCTGGGGTTGGTAAACGCATGAACGCTGACCGCCCTAAACAATATTTAGAGTTAGCGGATAAAACCGTGCTTGAACATACCTTATTACGCTTATTACAAGCTGATATTTTTACTGCCGTTGCAGTGGCAATTTCGGAGGAAGACCCCTATTGGTCAGAACTTACTGTCGCCAGTCATGAAAAAATTATCAGAGCTAAAGGTGGCAAAGAACGTCCTGATTCAGTGCTATCTGGCTTACACGCCATCTCTGACCAAGCTGCCGATGATGATTGGGTGTTAGTGCATGATGCCGCTAGACCGTGTATTACTACCGCTGATATTCACCATTTAATTAATGCATTAGTCGATGATGAAGTCGGTGGTATTCTCGCAGTCGCTTCTGCCGACACACTAAAAAATGTCAACGCTAACAATATCCTCGGTACACTGGATCGCACTCATATTTGGCGAGCCTTAACGCCACAAATGTTTCGTTATCATAGTTTAAAAACCGCCTTAGAATCTACAGTAGGCAATCCCGCCATCACCGACGAAGCTAGTGCCTTAGAATTACAAGGTTTACAACCCAAAATCGTTGAAGGTCGTCCTGATAATATCAAAATCACTCGACCAGAGGATTTAGCACTCGCACAGTTTTTTATGACACAGCAGTAACTTGGGTTAGTGTAACCCGTGTTTTTATATTAGCAGAATAATATTAAATGGGTGCAGCATATTTGCGCCTACTTAGGTGTTACTAGTTCTGGGTTACTTCGATATAAAATTTTTGGACTTTATTTAATCTTTACTATTAAAGAGCTAGTCGATGAGCGAAGCAAGCTGTTACAAAGCAATTCAAAAGTTAATTAACTTTTGAATTACTCGCTTTTGTAACCAGCGTATGATGCCTGTCACATAAAGCATTAACGGTGCAAATCCTGCTACACACCATAACAAACGACCAATAAAACCCAAGGCTTCGCCGCTGTGTAAGGGCCACATCACATTTAAAAAAGTTTCGCCTGCGGTAAATTGCATAGGGTCTTGAATTGCCAATACCTTGCCACTGTATTGGTCTATCCAGACTTTGCTCCGCGCCCAGCGATGATTCGCTTCGCCTGCTTGCATTTTATCAATTTCATACACTCCATCCTTGCCATTGGGTGTGAAAAGTCCGCGTAATTTGGCAGTAGGGAAAATATCGTCGGCAATGCTTAGCGCGGTGCTAATTGAAATAGGCGATGTATTGATGATGCTAGATTTAAGTTCAGGGTCTTTTAAATGCTCGATTCTAACGCTGGAAAAGTAACGAATGACAGGTTTGATATAATCAGCGTAGGCAAAACTAAAACCTGTAAAGGCGAGTATCAGTAAAATGACAGTACTGTAAAAACCGACGGTTTTGTGCAAGTCAAAACAAAACCGTTCGATACTGGTATGACGTTTGATGGTGAGAGCGGATTTAATTTTGTTCCAGCGAGGCATCCACAGATATAAGCCTGTTAATGTCGATATACACAAAAACAAACCGAAAAAACAAATGATGTTAAACGTGAATTTGCCAATGTTCACTCCGCCAAATTTGCCCATCAATAAGGTGGCATGGACTTCGTAAACCAGCGACCATAACGTTTCACCCCAATAATGTTCAGCAACGACTTCACCTGTATAAGGATGAAACAGTACGCGAAATGGCGCGTATAATTCATCGGCTTTTTCAGGTGGTTTTGGATATTCTGCCCAGATATACGCATTGCCATATTCGGGTAATAGTAACGACCATTTACCTGTTTTTTCGGGATGGGTAATTTTCAGGGTTTCAATAATGTCATCTAGTTTAACTATTGGCTTATTAGCAGATACTTGCACACTGGATAAATTTAATTCTTCTAATTCAAAGTAGAAGACGTTAAACGAACCTGTTAAGCCTAAGATGACGAAGAATAAGCCAAACTGTTAGGGCAATGATTAAGTGAACGTTTAACCAAAAATGCCGTAAACGCCGTTTCAAAGATTGAGTTTGTGAGTGCATAGATTGACCTGTAGGTTGGGTTAGCTAGCACCAATCCAAAAAAGCGGTGATGAAACGATAGTTATGTGGGTTATTGTTAGGTTGCCAAAAGCAGGCAACCCAACTACGAAAAATTAAAACTCTATGCGCAATGAACCTGTTGCCATCAAGGGTTCACCTGGTGCGACACCTAATGCAGGTGCAACATTGGCATCAGGATCAGTAGAAGCATAATATTGCTTATCGAGTAGATTACGAATGTTAATCTGTGCGGTGACTTTGGATTTTTTCACATTATAGAAGTTACGCATTGACGATCGGCTGAAGTTGAGGGTTAAGTGTTTCTTTCCCTTGGATAAAGCCCTTGATAAAAAAAGCAATCACCTCGTTGAACAAG
>WSSedA1B3DRAFT_1000114_pt1 | contig 22174 bp, 18 predicted proteins | sample WetSurSiteA1Bulk_FD_9468 | JGI IMG/M metagenome (IMG submission 9468)
CAAAGGCATCAAACAACAGGACTTCTTCCATATAGACCCTCCTTCTAGGGATAAAAATCGCACATATCTTACATGACAATTTTCTGAAAAGTCAATAGCAAGAAAACGGTTTTTTAAAAAATGCTATTTTTTCAGAGGGAGCGGAGAGATATTCGGATCAAGGAAATATGCTTCCCTGAAATACTTGACTGACTCCGCATTATTTTTTAGTTTATAATTTGCATAACCGAGCAGATAATATGCATAAGGATCAGGGTTCTGCCCGATATATTCTTCGAGATACAGAATTGCTTTTTTAAAGTCTTTCTTATTGTAGGCCCTGATCGCCTGGTCGTAAGGATTTGTCTCCGCCAGGACAAAGCCGGCGAGTAAAAACAGAAGAAGAATGCTTACCATGAAACTGATAAGTAACCTGATCCGTAAACGCTCCATCACAGCCCTCCTAATCAAAATTAAGGTTAGACTCTGTTTCCCGTAGCTTACGGGGATGATAAGGTAAAGGTGTGAACTGGTTTGGTTCAGTACCTTCCCTGAAATATTCCTTTATACCTGAAGCCTCGTCCCGTGAAAGGAGACCGGTCAGGGGTTCTATTGTCCGGGTTACTATTCCTTCGGGCGGGATAAATTCCTCGGGTTCGCCGGTCAGTACATTTTTCATAAAATCTACCCATATTGGAGAAGCAGCCTGTGCGCCGGTCTCATATGCACCCAGTGGTTTTGTATCGTCAAAACCAACCCATACAGCAGCAACCAGGGTTGGAGAATAGCCTACAAACCAGGCGTCTCTGTATTCATTTGTTGTACCGGTCTTTGCTGCGACAGGCCTGCCGAGCGCTTTTGCTCTCCATCCGGTGCCGTGCTGCACAACATCCTCCATCAGAGAAGTTATCAGGAAAGAGGTCTGAGGACTTACTACTTCTTCAGCTTCGGGTTCGTTGCTCTCGAGAATCCTCCCCCTTGCATCCGAGATATATTTGATCGCAACCGGTTTTATTTTCATTCCCCCGTTGGCAAAGACGCTGTAACAGAGAGCGAGTTCGTAAGGAGAAACAGTCAATGATCCAAGCGCCAGTGTGAGATCTCTCGGCATATCCCCCTGAATGCCTATGTTTCTTGCAAAGTTCAAAACAGTATCGATACCTAATGCATCGACCAGTTTTACTGTAACCACATTTCTCGAATAAGTCAATGCTTCACGGAGTGTTGTGGGGCCATAGAATTTATGGTCTGCGTTTTCCGGTTTCCAATCGCCTTTCGGCCCGCCCGGATAGGTTACCGGTTCGTCCACAATGATACTTGCGGGGGTAAAATTCTGGTCCAGTGCCGCAGCATAGATAACAGGCTTGAAAGCAGACCCGGGCTGGCGTTTTGCGTACAGGGCTCTGTTAAAATCACTTTTTACAAAATCATATCCTCCAACCAAAGCCTTGATAAAACCGGTATCGTGTTCCAAGGCCACAACGGCGCCCTCAACATCAGGGTCCTGCTCGAGCCTAAGCCGGATCGAGTTCCCCTGTGCTTTCTGAATACTTACTCGTACAACATCACCGGGACTCAGAATCTGTGGAAGAGTAAAATCCTTCAGTATCCTGACTGTCCCCTTTTTGGGGTCGATGATCTTCGAAGCCCAGCGTGCATCTTCGGATGAGAGTTGCCCGATCATACCCCTTGTCTTAACCCTAGCCTCCTTATCGCCGACTGTGAGGACAACGCCTGTGGATATTTCTCCTGTAGTTGTAACAACAGGCGTTACCGTTTCTCTGGTCTTCATTTCATCCTCTATGTCAATACCATCCCTGTGTTCTATCGGTCCACGCCATCCTCTTCTCTTGTCCAGGGCCCGTAACCCTTCCTGGAGGGCTCTTGCAGCATGGTACTGAGCCCGTTTGTCCAGGGTTGTATATACTCTCAGATCTCCTTTATATACTGTTTCCACCCCGTATTTTTCTTCAAGGTATTTCCGTATATATTCGAGAAAGTAGTTATTCGCTTCCATTCCTCTTCTCATGCTGGAGAGGTAAACCGGCTGTTTGACGGCGGTCTCTTTTTCGGATTCCTTGATGTACCCTTCCTCTTCCATGCGGGCAAGTACAATCTTCTGCCGCTCTTTGGCTTTTGTGAGATCGTTGTACGGAGAATATGATGAGGGCGCCTTGATAATGCCTGCTATGAGAGCTGCCTCTGACAGGGTTATGTTCTTAATCGATTTCCCGAAGTATATGCGTGATGCCATCTCAACACCGTATGCGCCGTGACCGAAATATATTCTGTTGAGATAGAGTTCAAGGATCTCGTTTTTTGTAAGGCTTTTTTCTATTTTTACCGCAAGAACCGCTTCACGGAGCTTTCTCTTTAGAGTTTTTTCCGGGGTGAGGAACATAATTTTTGTGAGCTGCTGCGTTATGGTACTCCCTCCCTCCTTAAGGCCTATAGAGATTATATCTTTCACAATCGCTCTCATAATGGCGATATAATCGATACCTTTATGTTTCCGGAACCTTGAATCTTCAACTGCAATTACCGCCTGAATCATATGCTCCGGGATTTCCCGGATCGGTACGAAGATGCCTTTTTGTACCTTTAGTTCTCCTATGAGAGTGCCGTCATCAGCGTATATTTTTGTCCCGGCACTCGGGTTGAGGTCTTTCATTTCCTCTATCGAAGGAATACCGGTACTGACTGCAAGGTAAGTGCCTGCGGAAACGCCGATGATTATTGAGAGCACAGCGAGGAGAATGCTCAGTTTTATCTTCATTGAGAAATTATACCTACCCTGTGAAAAGACTGTCAAAAAAACCCTTTCGATTGACTTGAAACTCTGCCTGAATGTAATATTCTTATTATGGTACAGCATGCTGATTATGTTCCCCTCCATGTCCACACCGAGTATAGCCTGCTTGATGGTGCGATAAAGGTAAAAGAACTTGTCGAACAGGCTTCGGCATTCAGGATGCCCGCTGTTGCGATTACCGATCATGGGAACCTGTTCGGGGCGGTGGAATTCTATCGCCTTGCAACAAAAGCAGGGATAAAACCCATCATCGGATGCGAGGTATATATATCGTCAGGCAGCCGCTTTGAAAAGAAACAAGGCGGAGAAATGGATGAGGCATCGTTTCATCTTGTTCTCCTTGCAAAGGACAATAACGGATACCGCAATCTTGTAACCCTCGTCACCAAAGCCTACATGGAAGGGTTCTACTATAAACCGAGGATAGACATGCAACTTCTGGAGCAATACAGCGGTGGTCTTATTGCCCTTACCTCATGTCTCAGAGGAGAAATTCCCTATTGCCTCCAGCGCGGGATGATTGACAGAGCAAGGAACAAGGCTTTGGAATACAAGCATATTCTGGGGCCTGACAATTTCTATATTGAACTGCAGGAGAATGGAATTCCTGAGCAGGATGAGGTCAACAGGAAATTGATGGAATTGGCAAGAGAATTACATATCGACGTGGTAGCTACGAGTGATTGTCATTACATGAGACGGGATGACGCGAAGGCTCATGATGTTCTGCTCTGTATACAAACGGGAAAAAGTTTCCATGACAACAGCCGCCTGAAGTTTAAAACAGACAGTCTCTATTTCAAATCTCCTGATGAGATGAAGCAGGCTTTCCGGGAGTTGCCGGAGGCTGTAAAGAATACCAGGAAGATTGCAGAACGCTGTAATGTAGAGTTCGTGCTTGGAAAAAACCTGCTGCCGGTCTATCAGATTGAAGACGGAAGATCACCTGATGCGGTTCTTGAGCAGCTCGCCCGTGAGGGTCTTATCCACAAAATGGGTCCGGATCCTGATCATGTCTATACAGAACGCCTGAAAATGGAACTGGAAACGATAAAAAAAGTGGGGTATTCATCATACTTTCTCATCGTCTGGGATTTTATCAGCTATGCCAAAAAGACAGGGATTCCAGTCGGTCCGGGACGGGGATCTGCTGCCGGCAGTCTCGTTTCATATTGCCTTGGAATAACCGACCTCGATCCTGTACAGTATAACCTTCTTTTTGAGAGGTTTCTTAATCCTGAGCGAATAAGCATGCCGGATATCGATGTGGACTTCTGCAAGGACAGGCGGTCGGAAGTCATTTCCTACGTCGCTGAAAAGTATGGTAAGGACCACGTTGCTCAGATTATTACCTTCGGCACCATGGCTGCAAAAGCAGCGATAAGGGATGTCGGACGGGCGCTGGATATGCCCTATGGTGAAGTGGATAAGATCGCTAAACTGATCCCGAACACTCTGAATATAACCATTGAGGGAGCATTGGATTTAGAACCCCAGCTTAAGACTCTTTACAATACCGATCCGAAGGTACAGGAACTCATTAATATTGCCCTGAGACTTGAAGGGCTTTGCAGGCATGCATCGACCCATGCTGCGGGGGTTGTAATATCACCGACACCGCTTACCGATTATGTGCCTCTGTATAAAAACCCTTCGGACGAAAGCATTGTGACACAATTTGATATGGTTTCCATTGAAAAAATAGGACTTCTGAAGTTCGATTTCCTCGGATTAAAGACCCTTACGGTAATAAACAAGACGCTCCAGTACATCAAAGAAAACGGAAAGCATCTCACACTGAAGGACATCTCATTCAACGACAGCGATACGTATACACTCCTCGGTTCAGGGAACACGACAGGGATTTTTCAACTTGAAAGCGCCGGTATGAGGGATCTGCTGATCAAGAGCGCCCCCAACAGGTTTGAGGATCTCATTGCCATAGTCGCGCTCTACAGACCCGGCCCGATGGGAAGCGGAATGCTTGATGAATTTATCAAAAGGAAAAAAGGGCTTATTCCCGTCAAATATGATCTGCCCCAATTGAAGGAGATCCTTGACGAGACATACGGAGTAATTCTCTATCAGGAACAGGTTATGAGGATAGCGAACAAACTTGCAAATTTCAGCATGGGGCAGGCCGATATCCTGAGAAAAGCAATGGGGAAAAAGAAGCCGGAGGAGATGGAGAAACTGAAAGAGGTATTTCTGTCGGGCGCAAAAGCAAACGGGATACCGGAAAAAAAGGCAGCAAGGATTTTCATGCTCATGGAGCATTTTGCAGAATACGGATTCAATAAATCACATTCTGCTGCGTATGCGTATGTTGCTTATGAGACTGCTTATCTGAAAGCCCACTTCCCGGTAGAATTTATGGCGGCTACTCTGAGCGCAGACATGGATAATACTGATAAAATTGTTAAGTCCATAGCAGGATGCCGCGAGATGGGTATCAGGATGCTCCCCCCGGATATTAATCACTCCGGGAAAGAATTTACTGTGATAGGAGATTTGATACGGTTCGGACTTGAAGCAGTGAAAGGGGTAGGCACATCAGCACTGGAGTCGATTATTGAAGCCCGTACCACGGGCGGTCCCTATACCTCGCTGGAGAATTTCCTGGAGCGTGTCGATCAGAGAAAGGTGAATAAAAAGGTTATCGAAAGCCTCATCAAGGCGGGAGCATTTGATTCCCTGGGGGTTGTTCGGGCGAAGGCTATGGATTTTGTCAACAGGAATCTGAATGGAAGCGCGAAACGATCATATGGCCAGCAGAGCATTTTCGGTGATTCTTCTGAAAAGACGGAAGAAAACAACAGCGAATGGGAAACTGAAGAAATCCTGAAACATGAAAAAGAAGCGCTCGGTTTTTATCTCACCGGGCATCCGTTGACAAAATACAGGGACCATCTCAAACGGCTCGGGACGAAAAGGATCTCTGAAACAGACGAACTGACTGACAAACAAGAGGTCAGTATCGGCGGTATCCTGACAGGGATCAGGAAAATTCCAACAAAATCAAAGGCAGAAATCATGGCATATTGTGTTCTGGAAGGTTCGGAGAGTACTATTGATGTTATAGTTTTCCCCGAACTTTACAGGAATAGCATAGCGATCCTTCAGAAAGATATGCCTCTTCTTGTGAAGGGTACCGTAGACAAGACCGAAAAGGGGGTCAAAATCGTTGCCCAGAGCATATCAAGGCTCGATGATGTGCAGCCGGATACCGGGCATAGGGCCGAGATAGTCATACGGTTTCCGTTGCAGAACTCCCTGGATCTGCAGAACCTTAAGTCGGTACTTTCTTCGTCCCGCAAAGGAGCATATCCGCTGTATCTGAGGATCATCCATAAAGGGAATGAAACATTAATCGCTACGGGGATAAGCATATCAGACGATAGTGAAATTATCAGCAAGGTGGAAAAGATTGCAGGGAAAGGGACGGTGGCTTTTCTATGATCCGATATTACCTCGAATTCGAGCGTCCGATAGAAGAACTTGAGCTGAAGATTGATGAATTGAAACGCCTTTCCGACGGCAAAGATATCGACATCTCAAAGGAAATAAAAAGGCTTGAGAAAAAAGTGAAAGACCTCCGCTCTGAAATATTTTCTTCCCTGACCGCTTGGCAGAAAACAATGATAGCAAGACACCCGGACAGGCCGTATACCTTAGATTATATCAATCTCATCGCGACTGATTTTATCGAATTGCATGGAGACCGGAGATACTCGGATGATCCGGCCATTGTTGCCGGGATTGCCAAAATCAATGCCCTGCCGGTTGCTATTGTAGGCCACCAGAAAGGGCGGGGTACAAAAGAGAGGATCTCACGGAATTTCGGACAGCCGCATCCGGAAGGATACAGGAAGGCTTTGAGAGTAATGAAAATAGCGGAGAAGTTTAAGCTGCCGGTCATCACATTGATAGATACTCCAGGCGCTTTCCCGGGTATCGGAGCTGAGGAACGGGGGCAGGCAGAAGCAATTGCCATAAACCTTATGGAGATGTCGAGAATGAAAACCCCGATCATATCGATTGTTATCGGAGAGGGAGGGAGCGGAGGAGCCCTTGCACTGGGCGTCGCCGACCGCCTGTACATGCTTGAACACGCAACGTATTCCGTCATCTCTCCTGAAGGGTGTGCCGCCATACTTATGAAAAAAGAAGGTGAGCTGGGTACGGACGATTTCTCTAAAGCTGCGGAGACTTTGAAACTCACGGCCCAGGACCTTTTGGGATTTAAAGTGATTGACGGCATTATACCCGAACCGCTTGGCGGCGCTCACAGAGACCCTGAAGAGATAGCCAAAAACATCTCCGAACAGATTCTCGGTGCACTTGAAGTGCTGAAGGAAAAGCCTACCGGCAAGCTTCTTGAAGAAAGATACAAAAGATACCGTAAAATCGGAATTTTTACCGAAGAGATTGTCTGACCACATATAGTGAGTACTTACCAACCTGTTTTAAAAAATGAGACTTTCTTTCGCATTTGACTAAGGGAGTCTTTCCTCCATTGTCCTGCACCCAAAAAGATACGTTGCCGGATATATCGAAAAATCAATAAATACGGATTGTTATCACAAATGAGGGTATGTTGCTGCCATCGTATGGTTTGGCATAAACCTTGCAATATTTTATTTCATGAAACACTTCATAACAGTTGTTTTAAGGCCACCGCTTAGCGACCTTGAGCGGGATCTGGAATCAAGGCTGAAAGGGAAGGTCTTTCGTAAGAGTTACCGTACAGGTAGTTACCGATGGCTTTAAAACAACGGGTTTTTCACAGACTGGTTTTATTACAATGGTTCAATGAAACACATAAATTCATAATTGAAAGCGAATAGAACGACTTTTTTCATTTTCAACCTCCTTAGGTTATTTGTCGAATTACTAAGGAGTTCATAAGTAAGGAATCATTTTTGAAAAATCTCCCTCTACGAGTCGTAGACCTTACCCCTCTTTACCAAATCCCGAAAGCTTTCGGGACCTTTGGCAAATGAAGGTGGGGAGGGATTTTATAATCATGTCTTCATACTTATGACCGTATTAGTAATATTCAACAGTATAAGAATTGCATGAATATTCTGCAGAACGTCCATGATCATTTCAGGCATTTTTACAAAATCATGTATTATAAATGCCTTTACAAATAGGAATAAATACTATATAGTTAACCTTATGGACGCACGAACAGAGAAAAACAGAATGATGGGTGTTTTTTATCAGCGGGCCAGAAAAAATGGCCTTAAAATAACTCCTCAGCGAGCTGCTATTTATGAGGAATTACTCAAAGCAAAAGATCACCCATCTGCAGATAGTATTTACAAGAGGATAGTAAAAAAGATACCGAATATATCATTTGATACGGTGAACAGGACCCTCTTGACATTCTCTAAAATTGGTATTACAAATGTAGTTGAGGGGTACGGGCAACCAAAGCGATATGATCCTGATATGGATATCCATCATCATTTCAGATGCATTCAGTGTAACAGCATAATAGACTTTAACAACAAGGAGTTTGACAATATAACTGTCCCTGAAGAAATCAATAAACAGTTTACGGTAATAAACAAGAAGGTGGTGCTTGAAGGTCTTTGCAGTAAGTGCAGGAGACGCTGATATTTTTTTTCTCATTTATTAATAATAATTCCTAAATAATAGGAAGAAGCATTTAGGGGTGGAATACGCCTTAGATGATGTTTCCATAGGGAGTATAAACGCATATCAATAACCAACAGGAAAGGAGATTACAATGGCAAAAAAGAAGAAATTAACCACCAGAAACGGCGCCCCGGTAGTTGACAATCAGAACACCATGACCGTCGGTCCGCGCGGCCCGGTGCTGCTTCAGGACGTTTGGTTCCTGGAGAAACTGGCTCACTTTGACCGGGAGGTGATCCCGGAGCGCCGCATGCATGCGAAGGGCTCCGGAGCTTATGGGACCTTTACGGTCACTCATGATATTACCAAGTATACCAAGGCTAAAATATTTTCCAAGGTCGGGAAGAAGACCGAAATGTTCGCCCGCTTTTCCACCGTGGCTGGTGAGCGTGGTGCTGCCGACGCCGAGCGGGACATCAGAGGTTTTGCTATGAAGTTCTATACAGAGGAAGGGAATTGGGATCTCGTGGGCAACAACACGCCGGTATTTTTCCTTCGGGATCCTCTCAAGTTCCCTGACCTCAACCACGCCGTGAAAAGGGACCCTCGCACCAACCTGCGCAGCGCTAAAAACAACTGGGATTTCTGGACCTCGCTGCCGGAGGCATTGCACCAGGTCACCATCGTCATGAGTGACCGGGGCATTCCTGCTTCCTACCGTCATATGCACGGTTTTGGCAGCCATACCTTCAGTATGATAAATGCGAAGAATCAACGCGTTTGGATCAAGTTCCACTTCAAAACCCAGCAGGGGATAAAAAACCTTACCGATGAAGAGGCTGCAAAGGCGATCAGTATATGCAGGGAAAGCCACCAGCGAGACCTCTATTACAGCATCGAAAAAGGCGATTTCCCCCGCTGGACCATGTTTATCCAGATTATGCCGGAGAAGGACGCGGCAAAATACCGCTTTCATCCCTTCGATCTCACCAAGGTCTGGCTCAAGAAGGATTATCCACTGATCGAAGTGGGAGTTATGGAACTGAACCGCAACCCTGAAAACTATTTTGCCGAGGTTGAACAGTCAGCCTTTAACCCTGCAAACATTGTTCCGGGTATTGGTTTTTCACCCGATAAGATGCTGCAGGGGCGGCTCTTTTCCTACAGCGATGCCCAGCGCTACAGGCTCGGAGTGAATCACCACCAAATCCCGGTCAATGCGCCCCGCTGTCCTTACCACAGCTATCATCGCGATGGCGCCATGCGGGTTGATGGCAATTACGGAAGTACTCTTGGCTACGAGCCCAACAGTTACGGCGAGTGGCAGCAGCAGCAGGAATTTGCAGAACCGCCCCTAGCCTTGGAGGGGGCTGCAGACCACTGGGATTTCCGTAAAGACGATGACGATTACTACACTCAACCCGGCCTGCTGTTCCGGCTGATGAGCAGGGCACAACAGAAGGTTCTTTTTGAGAACACCGCCCGTGCTCTCGGTGATGCGCCAAAAGAAATTAAGGTCCGTCACATTGGCAACTGTCTGAAGGCCGATCCAGCTTACGGCAAGGGGGTAGCAGACGCACTTGGTATCCCGCTGAGCGAGGTACCTAAATAGGAATACAACAGGCCTCGCACAAAATATCAGATGTCCCGGGAGAAATGTGCTGGAGCATCCATTCCCGGGACATATTCAAAGACGGAATGATCAGCATGACACGGAACCGGTGGAGCCCACCGGTTCCAATATGACCGGGAAAATCGTCACGGCACACTGAATTTATGATAATTTGGGTTAAAATATGAGTAAAAGCTTCAAGGGAGGAACATAGATGAAAAGGGTACTGATATTCTCTGTTGTTCTCTTGTTTTTTCTAATCGGTTGTGAGAAAAAAGAACAGCAGAAGTCAACACAACCCCCATTCTCGGGGCCTGCTCAGTCCCGGGGACAGCTTCAGGGACAGATCCAGATGCTTCAGGATACTGTGACGAAGAATCCTCAGGATGTTCGGGCATGGATTCAGTTCGGGAATTTGCTCATGGATTCAGCACGTTTCCCGGAAGCGATTGATGCATATCAGAAGGCGCTTAATCTGGCCCCTGGGAATGTGGATGTGATGGTGGACATGGGCACCTGTTACCGGAATACCGGCCAGCCTCAAAAAGCTGTCGAAGCATATAGGAAGGCCCTTGCGATCAATCCGAATCATCTCAACGCCCACCGGAATCTCGGTGTGGTATCCGCTTTTGATCTGGGAGACAGGAAGACGGCGGTCCATGCCTTTGAAGAATATCTGCGGCTTGGACCCAACGCCCAGGACGCAGCGCAGGTAAGGCAGCTTATTGCGAATCTGAAGTCACAACGGTAGACGTGCTCGTCAAGCCTGATCATATACCTGCGAATCCAGGGGTCTATCTTTTCAAAGGCGCAAAGGATAAAATCCTCTACGTAGGCAAGGCGAAAAACCTGAAAAAGCGGCTGCAGAGCTACTTCCGGGCTCCTTCCCGTCTCGACGCCAGAAAGACCTCCCTCGTAAAAGAGGGGAGGGATATTTCATATATTGTTACCGCGAATGAACTCGAAGCGTTTGTGCTCGAAGCAAACCTGATCAAGCAGAACAAGCCACGGTACAATATCATACTGAGAGATGATAAGAATTATCCCTACCTGAAGCTGACCATGAATGAAGAGTGGCCAAGGCTGGAAGTAGTAAGAAAACTCAGGAAAGACGGAGCGGTATATTTCGGGCCTTATGTTCCTGCCGGGACTATGTGGGAACTCCTCACTTTCATCAGGAGATATTTCCAGATCAGGGACTGCAAGCATCGTTTTGAGAAAGGGATGAGGGCGTGTGTGCAATATCAGATGGACAGATGTCCCGCACCCTGTGCCGGACTCATAGACAGAGAAGAGTATATGAGACGGATAGAGGAAGTGAGGCTTTTTCTGACCGGTGAGAAAAAAGATTTGCTTGATCATCTCAAAAAAAGAATGGAGAGACTCTCAGAAGAACTGCAGTATGAAGAGGCTGCAAAAATACGGGACAGGATCGGGGCAATCGAACATGCGTGGGAGTCTCAGAAAGTCGTTGATCCCGTACTGGGTGATATCGATGTTATCGGATGCTTCAGAACAGGAAGCGATGCCATGTTCAAAGTCTTTTTTATCAGGAATGGAATAATGACCGGTGCAAAGGACTTTTCTCTCAGATATAGTGCGGACATTCCTGATCGTGAATTGATGCAGGGCTTTCTTTCCCAGCTTTATACAAAGGAAATCCTCCCTCCTTCTGAAATCATCGTTCCAATAATGCCTGAAGAACCGGAATCGCTAAGGGCATGGCTTAAAAAAAAGCGGGAGGCGCCTGTAAAAATAGTGCTCCCGAAAGCCGGCAAAAAAAAGGACCTCCTCCACATGGCATCAGAAAATGCGCAGTTGGCCTTCAGAGATATAAAGCAAGACGATCTCGCCGTAATACTGAAAGAGTTGCAGGAAAGACTGCAGCTTGACAGACAGATCGAAAGCATCGGCGCCTGTGACATTTCGAATATCTCAGGAAGTGAAGCTGTCGGAGCTTTTGTCTACTGGTCTGAAGGAGAATTCAAAAAAGACAGGTACAGACGGCTCAAGATACGGACAGTATTGGGTGTAGATGACTATGCGATGATGGGAGAAGTGCTTGAAAGATTACAAGAAACCCTTACAGAAAAGCACCCTGACCTCCTGATTATTGACGGAGGCAAGGGACACCTCGCTACAGCAAGAAAAGTTTTTGAAAAACTCTATAAGCATGTAAGAAAGATGCCTGCGTTGATAGCTCTTGCAAAGGACCCAGACAGGGCATATCTTCCGGAAGCGAATTTACCGGTAGACCTCGAGGACAGAACGCAGTCATCACTCCTGCTGAAACGTATCAGGGACGAGGTCCATCGGTTTGCCATTGGATATCATAGAACACTGAGAGACAGGGAACTTTTACAGTCTCCACTCCAACAGATCCCGGGCATAGGCAAAAAGAGAAGACTTGAACTTTTAAGGGTTTTTGGTAGTATAGAAGAGATAGAAAATGCATCGGTTGATACCATAGCTACTATAAAAGGATTCAACAAGAAGATTGCAGAAAATCTTTTTCAAGCACTAAGGAGGAGAAAATGAAAAGGATAGTATTCTGTATTTTACTGTTACTCGTCGTTCCGCTGGTAGCTCAGGCTGACTATACATTTTACCTGAAGAATGGTTCAGAAATATCAGCTGTCAAAACCTACTCGGAACAGGAAGGGGAAGTCACGGTTTTTTTCGGAACAGGTTCGATGATCATTCCCAAGCAGGATATCCTCAGGATCGAGGGGAGTGAATCTGCAGAGGAGAATGCAGGCGGAGAAGTGAAGTCTGGTACAAAAGAACCTCGGGAAAAACAGGGAGAGACAGGAAGTCCGTCAGAAGGTACAAAGGATGAGAAGAGCGCACAACGGGATGTGTTGCAAAAGGAATACGATTCTCTCACAGACGAGCTTCGTACTACAGAACAGCGGGAAATGAATCTGGTGACTACCATAAATGAAAAGATAGGAGCAGACAAATCATACAATACGATTCAGAGGAAGCAACTGGAAAAAGAATTGGAGCCTCTTCAAACGGAACTTTCTGCTGTACAAAACAAAAAATCAGAACTTATGAAAAAAAGGTATTCCCTTGAGGATCAGCTCAGATCACTGCAATAAAAATATGAATAATACCGTATATCTATCCAGTATATGGAGCGCAATGCATGCCGGATGAAAGGCAAAAACCAGTGAATATTTATATCTCAGGGTCCATGGCATATGACCGTATCATGGACTTCCCCGGCAAATTTTCTGATTATATCCTGCCGGACAAGATACATATCCTGAATGTCTGTTTCAATGTGAACGGGCTTGTCGAAAAATTCGGAGGGACGGCGGGAAATATAGCATACTCGCTGAGTCTCCTCAATGAAAAGCCTTATATCGTTGCGACTATTGGAAAAGACTATCAGAATTATTTCGCATGGCTTCAGAAAAATAATATACCCGTGGACGGTATCACAATAATCCATGAAGAATTCACCGCAGGAGCATATATAACTACTGACCTGTCGGATAACCAGATTACCGGATTTAATCCGGGCGCTATGAAATATGCTTCGCACTATGCATTTGATGGTCCGGCAGCGCACGGCGCACTCTGTCTCATTGCACCGGGGAATCTTGACGACATGGTCGGTTACGCAGGAATCTGCAGAGAGAAAGGTATTCCCTACCTCTGCGACCCCGGGCAGTCTCTGACCAAATGGGATGGGGTTCTGTTGCGGAATTGGCTGAGTGGATCAATGGCATTGATCTCCAATGACTATGAACTGGAAGTGATTATGAAAATGACGGGTCTTAATAAACAGGAACTTATGTCTCTGACGAAGATGATCATAACGACATTCGGAGAAAAAGGCTCGCTCATAAGCAGTGCAGACGGTGATATTCAGATCCCTGCAGCAAAAACAGGAAAAGTTATTGACCCGACAGGTGCAGGAGACGCCTACAGGGCAGGGCTGCTTAAGGGAATGATTACCGGCAGGGATATAAGAACCTCTGGAAAGATGGGATCGGTTGCCGCTGTATATGCTGTTGAATCGTATGGAACTCAGGAGCATAGCTATCGCTATGAGGAATTTCTTGAGAGATACAGGGAAAATTTCGGGGAATTCTAAAAATACCAATACGGTCATATACATGAAGACATTGATTCGAAAATCCCTCCTGACCTCCCTTTGCCAAAGGGAGGGAATATCCCCCTCTTTGGTAAAGAGGGGAGGGGGGAGATTTATCAATCATGATGTCTTCCTTATGAGCTCTTCAATATTTTTTTAACGCAAAAAGCAGGAACCTTCACCTATGATCAACGAAGCAGCGATAAAAAATTACCTTCTGAAAACGTTTCAGGATGTTTCTCACATACATATCCGGAAACTCGGTTCCGGTGTTCAGGGGTCGGGTTTCCTGATTGAGATGAAAACACCGGAAGGATCAAGATCATATGTTATTAAGGCGCTTTTGTCGGAGGGGCTCGGTCATGACTATCCTTCTGACAGGGCTGCTGTATTCCTCCTTGATCTTGAAGAGTACAAAAATCTTCCAAAACATGTGAGGGCAGTCGATGTTCTGTCGGAGAGGGAAGACGGCACGATCCGGCCTATCGGGGGAGGAAAGGAATATTATCTTCTCATGGAGAAAGCGGAAGGAAGACATTATTTCCATGATCTTACAGGGTTCTCCCGGAAGGATACTCTTGATGAATATGATAGAAAAAAGATCATGGCGATGGCTTCCTATCTCACTGCAATTCATGCAGTAAAGAAAGATTCAAGGACGCTGTATTTAAGGAAGCTCAGGGATACAGTAGGGCATGGTGAATGCTTGATGGGTGTTTTCGATACCTATCCTGATGGCATTATACCGGATGAGCAAATGTCAATTATTATAAAAAAATCAATAGATTGGATAATGAAACTTAAACCAAAATATAAACGTTTGTCGCAGATACACGGCGATTTTCATCCCGGCAATATTTGGTTTTCTCCCTCTCATGAAGAGGGGGGTGAGGTGGTGGACTTCACCCTCCTGGACAGAAGCCGGGGACCATGGGGCGAACCCGCAGATGATATAACAGCACTGACTATAAATTACCTCTTTTTCTCTGTCAGAGTTCATGGTGATATACGGGGCGCATATCGTGAGGGTCTTGATCTGTTTTTCGACGAGTATATCAGGTTGACAGGCGATGAAGAAATCATTGAAGTCGTAGCTCCCTTTTTTGCTTTCAGGGGGGTTGTTGTTGCGAATCCGGTCTTTTATCCGGAATTAACCCCGGGACAAAGGGATATCCTCTTCAGGTTCGTCCGGAACATCCTCGACGCTGAACGGTTTGAATACAAGAAAATAAATGAATATCTTATGTGAGAGCATATGATCAAAGACAAGGCGATCCGGGTGCTGAAAAGTACCATAAAAATATCAGGTGCTGTTGCACGGGTTGCGATCGGCATAGGTTCGGCTGCTCTGCTCTTTTTTTCATTTAAAAAGACGAAAAAAAAATAAACGGTTCAGGGCTGATATCGGATATACTTTTCCCATATGGCGAGTAGTTCCGCGGTTGCCCGGAGGTCACCTGTACAGTATCGCGCTATCTCGATATGTTTGCCGGCCTTGTAGAGATTTTTTACCTCATATCCCGTAATGCCCTCTTCCTTCGGGCTTTTTATCCCGAAGGTCCTGCACCACATGTCGAGACTGAACTTCCTCCTTGAGGCGCCCAAAAAGGTGAGCTGGTCAAGTAAATCGATGTGAGCGTCGGCATACCGGTTGGGCATAAGATCTCGTGTTGGTTTCACTTTGTTTACTGCAGAACGAACCATAAGAAAGGGGCAGTCAAAACTCCTGCCATTAAATGTTACAAACTGCTTGTGGTCTTTTATTATCCGCCAGAATTTTTCAAGAATTTCCTTCTCGTTCCCTGTTTCAAACCGGATGTTCTCTTCCTCAAAGGGGAGAAGAGGGTCCCCGGATGTCTGGAAGAACACATAGCCTTTCCCTTTCTCAGGATCGAGCAGCCCGATGGCGACTATCTCCGCAGTTACCGGATAAAAGGAGAGACTCTCCCTGATTTCCTCTTTCTTGTCTTCAGTCTCGGCATAACGAAAAAGATATTCCTGTGTTACCTTATCAAGGTCATCAAAGTCCCTGCCGAACGTCTCTATGTCAAATATTATTCTGGACATCGATTCACTAACCTTGTTTCGCTATCTTATGTCTTTGGAATATAATAACCCTGAGAGATTCTGAAATGAATTCAGAATGACGCTATCCATCTGTTTTGAATGGTCGGACAGCCTGCCTGTTACGGAGAAGGGAGAAAAAATTTCCCAACCTGCTCCTGTGTCGAAAACTCCGTGTGTAATTCTTGGGAAATTACGAAGCCTTCGGAAGTTCTTTAAAGATCTTCCAGGTCTTTAAGAGATCTATTGCCCGCTGAAGCTGAAGATCATCCTTTTCATCGATTTCGACAGGGATCATCTCCTCCTGTGCATCGGGTTTTTCCTCAGTATCTCCGTTTGTCAAATGTCCTTCAAGATCTTTTTCCCGTATTACTGGCCGGCCTTTTTCCCCGTCCTTTACCTCCGGTTTGACAACGATATCAGGGGTAATGCCGGTTGTCTGAATCGATACGCCTTTCGGTGTGTAATACCGTGCTGTTGTAAGCCTGAGTGCAGAACCGTCACCCAAAGGCACTACAGACTGCACAGAGCCTTTTCCGAACGTCTGGGTTCCGATAAGCACAGCCCGGTCCCAGTCCTTAAGGGCGCCGGCTACGATCTCTGAAGCGCTTGCACTGCCTTGGTTTACCAGGACTACCATAGGGAGTGAAAAAATCACACCGTCCTTCTCGCTCCGGTATTCGGTCTTCTCTCCTTTTTTATCCTTGATAAATACGACTAATTTGCCCGGTGGAAGGAATTTGCTCGAGACGTCTACAGCGCTGTTGAGAAGCCCTCCCGGATTATTTCTGAGGTCGAGGATAAGCGCAGTGATGTTCTGTTTCATAAGATTTTCAATCGCATTGGTAAGGTCATCAGAAGTCTGTTCCTGGAACTGGTTGATTTTTATGAGGCCGATATTGTCTTCAATCGTTTTGGATTTGACGCTTTTGATTTTAATGATTTCACGAACGATGTTGAAATCCCTGGTTTCTTTCCAGCCCTCACGGAGAACAGTGATTTTCACTGACGTCTTGGGAACTCCCCTCATTTTGCTCACTGCATCGTGAAGCGACATGTCTTTTGTGAATTCGTTGTTGATCTTGATGATTTTATCTCCTGCGTTTATCCCTGCTTTGTATGCAGGGGTATCTTCTATCGGTGCGATCACGGTGAGCATCCCGTCTTTTATTCCTATCTGTATCCCGAGTCCGCCGAATTCGCCTTTGGTATCCACTTGCATTTCTTTATATTGCTCAGGGGTCATGAATGCGGAATGAGGATCGAGAGAATTGAGCATGCCTTTGATGGCTCCATAGATCAGGTCTTTTGGTTTCGTCTCCTCGACGTAATTTTTTCTGACAAGAGAAAGCGCTTCGGTAAAGGTTTTTAATTCTTCGTATCCATCAGCCTGGGCACAGACGCTGCTGATTGTCCATCTTCCAACAAAAATGCCTGCTGAAACGATTGCGCAGATAAGAAGAACACTCACGATTGTCCTTTTGTTCAACATCTTTTTTCCCATACTTTCAGTATCCTCCACAGTTTATCTTCTTTGTAACCACTGGAGCGGATCGAGAGGTTTCCCTTTGTACCGGAGCTCGAAATACACACCCGGTGATTGAACGATGCCGGAATTTCCGACCCTGCCAATGATCTGTTTCTCTTTTATTATATCTCCAACGTGCGTAAAAATCTCTGATAAACTCCCATAGAGAGTGTGATAGCCGTCGCCATGGTTCAGAATGACAAGTTGCCCATACCCCTTGAACCACTCTGCAAAGACCACCTTTCCGCTGTGGATTGCCTTTGCAACAGATTCCGGGCTTGTTTGTATGAATGTGCCGCTTCTGAAAATCGGGGTATTAAACTGAGGGTCCTTTTGTGAACCATATTGCATGACCACCTTCCCTTCAACAGGCCAGGGAAGTTTCCCCTTCAATTTTGATAACCCTTTCCCTGCTGGCTTCTCTGCCTGCTCTGTTTTTTCCGACTCCCTGATAATATCGAGAAGCTTATCAGATGCCTCTTTTAGTTCCCGCAACATCCTGTTGTACGAAGCCTCTTCCTTTTTCACAGAAGCGAGCAGGGTTTGCTTGCTCTTTTTCTGCTGTTCGAGAGATTCCTCCTCGGCTCTTACTTTTTCCTTGCTCCTTATCAGTTCGGTCTTCAGTGCAACGAGTTGTCTCTCTTTCTTATTCAGCGCTTCGATATTCTGACTGTAATTGACCAGGAGTTTGTGTTCGTGGGCTGCGATATAGTGTAGATATTTTGTGGTTTTCGAAAGCTGTACAAGGTCATCTGCATTCAGAAGCAGCGTTATCGTGTCTGCATCCTGTCCATGCCGCTGTAATGCGCGGAGTTTCCTCTTTAACCATTCCCGCTCTTTGTCAAGATTGCTCCTGTTGACGGTAATTTCAGATTCTACCTGTGAAATTTTTGATTCGGTATTTGCCAGACTGTTCTTGTATTTCTGGAGGGTAGCCTCGGTGATCTTCAGTTGCTTGTTCGTATTTTCAATGTCGGAAAGGACAGACGACTCCTTTTTTTTGACATGTTCCAGCTTTTTTTGATGTGTATTAATTTCTTTCTGTATTTTTCTGTATTCGTCCTGTGGAGATCTTGCCGGACAGGGAAGGGAGAAAGAAAAAAAATACACAAAAGACAGGAGAAAGACAACAAAACAGGAATGAGCCCTGTCTGTCCCTGTATCCCTGCTCAATACCTGATCCTCCCTATTGCGATTATTGCTCCGGCTATTCCGATACACAGACCAGAGACGGGAAGGGCGAGAAATATTTCGAGAGGAAAGTGGAGGGATCTCAGAAACGGGAACGTCTGGCTCAACCTGAATATGAACGTATAATAGAGCGAAAGAATGGCTAAAAAGCTGAACAGTCCGCCGCACATCCCGATTACAGCGCCCTCTATAAGAAACGGTGTTCTTATGAACCCTTTTGTGGCTCCAAGGAGCTTGTAGGTTTTGATCTCCTCATCTTTTCTGTAGAAGAGTATTTTAACCGTGCTGTAGCAGATAAAGATCATCCCCGCGGAGAGAACGATAAGGAATATCAACCCGATGACGTTCATGCCTGTCCGTAAAGAATGAAGCGAGGAAAGGAATTTCTCTCCATATTCAATTTCACTTATCCCCCCGAGTTCCTTTAACTTTGTGGTAACTGTTTTTACCTGTTCAGGTGCGAGGAACTGAGCTTTGAGTTTGATTTCTATCGAATCAGGGAGGGGATTTTCCCCGAGGCCGTCGAGAACATATTCCGTATTCCTGAGGTTTGCCTTGAGTTCCCTGAATGCTTCATCTTTCGAAATGAACATGACCTTTTCCACTGCGGGGTCTTTCTTGATGCTCTCGACAAGGGCATTTATTTCCTCAGGCGTAATGGTGTCTTTTAAATAGAGCATAACTGAGAATTTCTCAGGTAAGTTACGGGTCATACGATCTATGTTATAAACGGCGAGGAGTATAATAGCAGTGAAAAGGAGACCCGCTGCCATGCTGAGCATGGACAGAAGGTTAATCCATTTTTCATGCAGAAGACTGTTTATTGCGAGTTTGAATGAGTAGGGAAGAGACATATTTACGCGATCCCTTCACCGACAAAATTTCCGAAGTCGAGCTTCACAATCCTTTTGCCCGTATCCTTGAACAGGTCTCTGTTATGGGTGGCGATCAAAATGGTAGCCCCACGCGCATTGATGTCCTTGAATGTCCTGATGATGCCGGCTGAGGTGTCCGGATCGACATTTCCAGTGGGTTCGTCGGCAAGTATAATGGTCGGTTCAGCAACGATTGCCCGCGCAATGGCAATCCGCTGCTGTTCCCCGCCTGACAGTGCATGCGGATAGTTATCAGACTTGTGTCTCAGATTCACTGTTTTCAGGGAGTCGAACACCCGCGCCTTGATATCTCTTTCGTCGAAACCCCTGATCCGTAACGCAATGGCTACATTTTCGAAGATGGTCCTGTTGAACAACAGCCTGAATTCCTGAAATACAACGCCGATCTTCCTTCTCAGCACAGGAATATCGGAATCCCTGATGGTATTGATTTCCCAGCCGGACACGAAAACGGAACCCTCATCTGCTCTTTCTGCCAGATACACGAGCTTGAGGAGCGTTGATTTGCCGGATCCGCTCGGACCTGTCACAAAGACCATCTCCCCCTTTTCGACCGAAAATGAAATTTTCCTGAGGGCTGTTTGATTATCATAGTGTTTTGAAACGTCTTCGAACCGGATCATACCTCAAACGTTCCCTGTACCTTGCTAATGATCCTCTGCTGGTTCATTTCAATGCCTTTCTGATTGTTTTGGCAATGGCATCAGATGTCAGTCCGTAGAATCGTAATAATTCCTCAGAGGCGCCTGAACAGCCGAATTCGTCTTTCATGCCTATTTTGACAACCTGGATGGGATGATGTTCAGAAAGAAATTCACTCACTGCGCTTCCTAGTCCGCCTATGACCGAGTGCTCTTCTGCAGTGACCAGAATACGGGATGTTTTTGCAGCTTTTAGTAATGTTTTCGTATCAAGCGGTTTTATTGTAGACATATTGATGACCCCGGCGTCAATACCGAACTTTCTGAGCATTTGTGCAGCCTCAAGCGCCATGGAGACCATAATCCCGGCAGCGATGATAGTAACGTCTTTCCCCATATAAAAAGTATATGCCTTTCCGATCCTGAACCGGTATTTTTCAGGCATTACGGAAGGGACTTTTGACCTGCCGAGCCTCACATACACCGGACCGTAATATTCATCTGCAATGGCATTGATAACCTGCACGGTCTCAAGCCCGTCAGCGGGTACGATTACGGTCATGTTCGGAAGCACCCTCATAAGAGCGATATCTTCAACCGCCTGATGAGAAGCGCCGTCTTCACCGACAGTAATGCCGCTGTGAGTTGCAACGAGTTTTACATTCAGATTCGAGTAGCAGACCGTCTGGCGTATCTGCTCCCATGCCCGTCCTGTTTCGAAGACTGCAAATGTGGATGCAAACGGCAGTTTGCCGGTCAGTGAGAGACCGCTTGCCATTCCGATCATGTCCTGCTCGGATACTCCAAGATTGAAGAACCGTTCAGGAAAAACTTTTCCGAACTTCCCTGTTTTGGTTGAACCTGAAAGATCAGCATCGAGGACCACAACATCCAGCCGTCGTTTCCCCAGTTCGAGCAGTGCTTCACCATATGCGTCCCGTGTCGCTACAGCTTTATTTGCCATTTTCATCAAGCTCCTTTAGTGCTTTTTTCAGTTCCTCAGGGGTAGGCGCTGTTCCATGATACTGGACTTTGCCTTCGAAGAATGATACCCCTTTCCCTTTCACAGTCCGTGCCACGATCATCGTCGGCTTGTCTTTGACGGTCTCTGCCTTGTTGAGTGCATGCACGATGGCTTCCATATCATGTCCGTTGATGTCCAGAACATTCCATCCAAAGGCTTCCCATTTCTTCACGATCGGCTCGATATACATAACGTCACAGCAATGACCGTCTATCTGAAGACCGTTATTGTCAACAAATCCACAGAGATTGTCGAGCTTGTAATGGGCTGAGGTCATTGCCGCTTCCCAGACCTGACCTTCCTGAATCTCACCGTCACCGAGCAGACAATATACCCTGGAATCCAATCCATCCAGTTTCAGGCCGGCAGCGATGCCGTTTGCTATGGAAAGACCCTGTCCCAGAGAGCCGGTTGAAATCTCAACTCCGGGGAGGGTTTTAGAACAGGGATGTCCCTGAAGGGGACTTCCTAATTTTCTCAAAGTTGTCATAAGGGATTTCCTGAAGTATCCTGACAAAGCCAGCGCTGCGTAGAGAAGCGGCGCTGCATGACCCTTCGAGAGTATAAACCTGTCCCGTTTTCTCCATGTCGGATCTTTTGGATTATGTCTCATCTTATAGAAGTACAGTGCAGTAACGATATCGGCTGCGGACAGCGACCCGCCGGTATGTCCGGATTGTGCTTCGGTCAGCATTTTGAGGATTTCCTTCCT
>WSSedA1B3DRAFT_1000116_pt1 | contig 21909 bp, 23 predicted proteins | sample WetSurSiteA1Bulk_FD_9468 | JGI IMG/M metagenome (IMG submission 9468)
ACTTCGGATCATCCGAACCCGGGATGTCAGGACATAGCTTTCGTTAAAAAGATCAAGGCCTCCCTCGGAAAAATCGTCAAGGGAAATTGAAACACATGGTGCATCTGATGGAGGTTTGCTGCTGACCGGACAGAGATACACTTCTCCCTTCTCAGTCATCCCGATTACCACGGCAGGACGGGTCTTGACCCCGCCCCGGTCTTCACATGCGACAGGAGCGATCACAACGTCTCCCAGGCTATAATTCCCCATATCCTAAGTATCCTGCACTCATCGGGCATAAGACGTTTGATTCCGTAGACACAGGATTTATGGGATGAAGGGTAACGATGCGGTATGGCACGGTGTGATTACTGGGAAAAGATGTCACACTCCCGTTCTCCTGCCAGTCCTGCTGGGGAACATTTTGTGATGAGTGCCGGTTGCCCCCAAATCATACCTGTGCGAATATCGGGATGTGGAAGAAAAAACTCCTTCCCTCTGTCGGGCTCTCGTACAACAACCGTGGCGGAGTGAATGCTACCGGCAGCGGATACCGTTCTGACTCATGCAAGGAAAAAAAGGGAAACCGTATGAAGGCATTCCCTGGCTGAAAATTATGATCGCTATTGAGGTTATTATCCTCCTCGAACTTCTTTTTCATGGTATTGCAGGGGTAATCACCAAATGGAAAAATCAGAGTATATGGTATCATCGTATGCCGGTATCGATGGAGATATCGAGCTGAATCGTTTCCCCTGCACGGATTGTAACGGTCTTTGGCAGATCACCACTTCCCCCAATTCCCTGATGTCGGATATCTACCACATAGGTTCCGGGTCTGAGGGTGATCGAATAGCTGGTGTCAGGGTCAGGGATCACTGTTCCCATGATGGTACCCCCCTCTGTTGTGATCATAATTGGTCGTGCTGCATACGCTGCGACGATCTTTTCATGGGAGATCGAGCATGGTTCGACCGGGCATAAGGGCCCGATCGTGACATTGCCGGAAAGGGTCCCTGTGCCGGTACCTGAACCCGGGGCAGCGGCAGTTGTGCTCAGGAGTATTACGACTACGATAGCAATGGCAATAAGGAGGACGATGAACACGGAGCGCTCAAGACTGGGTTTTTGCATAAGGGGGTGATTGCAGTATTCGGAAAAAAGAGTTGTGGTGAAGTGTTGTCGTAAAGCCAAGAATTTTCATTGTCTCTGCAGTCCAACCAGAGCAGAAAAAGGGTAGTATGGTTTTAGTAATTCTCTACCCACAGCTCGAAATAACTCTGCGGGTGATCGCAGACCGGGCATTTCATTGGAGCCGCCTTACCGTCGTGGACATAGCCGCAGTTCCGGCAGTACCATTGAAGGGGAGTGTCCTTTTTGAAGACCCCGCCTTTTTCAAGATTTGTAAGCAGTTTAGCATACCGTCGTTCATGGTATGCCTCTACCTTGCCAACCTGCTTGAAGAGATTGGCAATATCTTTGAACCCTTCATCCTCTGCCATCTTGGCAAATCCAGGATAGAGGGTGCCCCATTCCATCTTTTCACCCTTTGCTGCCGCCATAAGGTTATCTTTGGTAGTGCCGATTACCCCGGCAGGATATGCTGCAGTAATCTCTGCGTCACCTCCTTTCAGCTGTTTAAAAAAAAGTTTTGCATGTTCTTTCTCTTCATCCGAAGTCTGCTGGAAGAATGCTCCAATCTGCTCAAACCCTTCCTTTCGTGCTACGCTTGCAAAGAAACTATAGCGTGTACGTGCCTGTGACTCGCCGGCAAATGCGGCAAGGACGTTCTTTTCCGTTCTGCTACCTTTGAATTCCATCTGTTTCACACCTTTCTGATATGAGGTATTCCTTTTGTTCTCCTGCAAGGATTTATGTGCTGTGTTTGAAGCCGATACGTTTTATCCGGCCTTAACTCAATCACTCTTTTGACCTGCGGTTATACCTTCCAGGCACAGGGTGAAAGGTAGATACATCCGACATGACTCTTCATTCCATGATTTTATCACCCTTAAAGATCGACATTGGTAGCATGACAAAGAAAGAAAAAGTTATGAAACTGGTTGACGAATCGACGGGACTCATGGAATGCCTTGTATGCGGGGCAAAGCATAACGCTGTCATGAAACCTGGATCTGACGGTAAATACCTTCCAGAGAACTGGGAGTGTGTTAACAGGTGCAAATTGATCCATCACGATGAAAAATCCTCAAAAAAGAAATAAATCCTTTTTTTTCCCTTTTCCTTTTTTCTGTCAGAATTGGCGGGAAATATTTATGGTCGGTTCAGGGTCACTACAACCTCCTGATTCAAAGAATCGGGACTTTGAAAGGACCTCCTTCTGATAAGGATCTCATCATCATACGGAGGTTTGCAGGGATTCAGGGAGAGGAAACAAAAAAATTTATCTCTTGAGCCGATTGTTAGTATTTTATGTTTTTTGGTTTCGGATTTTTACAATCAAACATACATACCTGAGGATAGAACATGCGAATCACACGACTTTTTACCGGGAAGGATAACCAGTCCCATTTTGATGAAATTGAGATTCAGCTGGAATCCCGCGGTCCCTTGGGCTTTTTTACCAAACCGACCGGTGTAAAGGCTTTTTTCTTCAGGGAAGTCCCGGTAGATTATTCATATACCTGGCACAACGTTGTCTGCAGGGAGTATGTTATCACCCTGGAAGGAAGGGCTGAAATTGAAGTGAGCAATGGGGATAAACAGCTGTTTGGCAAGGGGGATGTCCTGCTAGCCGAGGATGTTTCGGGACAGGGCCATAAAACCCGGGTGATCGGTAAAAAACCATGGCGGCAGGCATTCATCACCCTTGATTAAGGACGTTGCTCCTCCGCAGGTATCAGGCACTCAATTCCTCACAATAATATAATTTTGGATGTTCCAGGAAATGTTCGCATCCCCTCCCGGAATCTATTTAGTGGTGGAAGTATGATATCATGCTTTAAATCAGGAGCATGTACGTGTGGCTTGAACTGCTGAATTTCATAATCGGTATATCATTTGGGTTTTTTCACCGGGGAAAAGAAGACCTCATAGGCATCCTCAGAAACAGCGCGATTATTGGTATCGTCCTGGGTATTATTTTCGTGCTCGTCTCGATGTACCTTGTATTCCCGGAAGCACAAGTATCGGAGTAGGTTTTCTCGGAGTGTTCGGAGTATTTATCACGATAATTATCTTTGTGATTATCTTTATTGTTGGAGCCTTTATTGGCGACTGGCTCGAAGGTGCCCTGAAAAAGTAACTTGTTACCAGGTTCGCATTTCGTTCATCTGCCAGCCTTTTTTTTTCAATGTTTTAATTGGAAATTTTTTTCCTTTCCTCTTAAGAAAATGGGTGAGTGAAGATTTGGTTTGTGGATATGGAATTGGTAACAGGAACCTCAGGATATGAAACTATCACACGGCAGAATAAGGCCATGAATTAAAAAAAACCAGTGGGGTGAAAAACGGGCCTGAAGGGATTTGAACCCTTGACCTGCGGATTAAGAGTCCGCCGCTATGCCGAACTAAGCTACAGACCCGCTCGTTAGACCTAGTAATGTGGTCGATAATGCCGAATAAATGTTTTGGAGATATTTGTCTTGGAATCCATTAATACACTGGAATGATACATCTTTGAGTAACATGCCGCAAGAAGCCCCGTTTGAGCAGCCGGGAACGACAAAATACTGCATTTTCGGGTGCGGGACCAACGGTTACAACATCATTCTGGAACTCGCAAAAGAGAATGAGCGCGTGATCGTGGTTGACAAGGATGATACACGAGTCCGTAACCTCCGTGACCAGAAGTATGATGCGTACCTGCGGGACATCACCTCGCCGGACATGCTAAGCGGGCTCCCGGTTTTCGAGATTGCCTTCGTGATGACCGGTGATGGTGATGCCAACCTCGCTGCAGTACTCACCATCAAGAAACGTTTCCCTTCGGTTCAGGTAGTCGTGCGCTCGATCGATCCGGTGAACGGACAGATGCTCACGGCTGCCGGGGCGGAATTTGTGCTCTACCCTCAGGAAGTGGTTGCACGGTCAGCCATCCTGCAGATAAAAAAGCAACACTCGAGCAGGATTTCCCAGCGGCTCTTCACCCTGCTTACCGGTTGGGAGGGAACACTTGGAATCATCACCCACAAGAATCCGGATCCGGATGCGATCTCTTCTGCGATGGCACTTGCCGAGATCGCAAAGCATGCCAACCCGAAAGCACTTACAACACGGATCTTCTACGAAGGTAGTATAGGCCATCAGGAAAACAGGACGTTTGTCAACCTGCTCGATATCAAGATGGAGCATATGACTGCAGACGCTCTCCAGAAATGTACGTACCTTGCTCTTGTCGACAGTTCGGGACCCGGTGCGAACAATGACGTACCCCCGCAGACTAAGATTAATATTATCATTGACCATCACAAAGAGGGCAGGCACATGGCAACGCAGACTACGTTTGTGGATATCCGCCCTGGTGTAGGCGCAACGGCAAGCATCCTTACCCAGTACCTGCAGGAGCTCGATGTTCCGGTTGACAAGCGGGTCGCGACTGCACTTCTTTATGGAATCCGTACGGATACCAAGGAGTTCAAACGTAATGTAACACCGCAGGATCTCAACTACGCGGGTTTCCTCCTTCCCCTCACGGATGCTGACCTGCTCGATAAGATTATGTCACCTTCCATGTCACAGGAAACCCTTGACGTGATTGGATCCGCTATTACGAGGCGGAAGGTGCAGAGCGGGTATCTCTTTGCCAATGTTGGTTATGTGATGAACCGAGACGCACTTCCCCAAGCTGCCGACATTCTTATTACTCTCGAAGGGGTGAATACAGCACTCGTATATGGTATCACTGATAACGCGATCGTGATCTCTGCCCGCAACCGCGATATCAGACTGCATATCGGCAATGCACTTTCAGAAGCGTTCGGGGAAATGGGCGATGCCGGAGGTCATCCGAATATGGCTGCAGCTACCCTCCCTCTCCACTACTTTGGCAAGGTCGAGAACAAAGACCAGCTGCTCGAGTTTGTCATCGAACCAATCCTGCAGAAGTTCAAGAATCTTGTTGGGCTGGAGAATGAGGGAAGAAAGAATGGAGTGTAATCACCCGAAAAAACGGGAAAATTATATTCGGAACAGGGAATATTTTTGAGAAATATGCTGAACAACCAGAGGAGGAACTGGTTCATTCATCACACCATGCTTTCGGGGCAGTTCGGGTCAGATGCCGGACTCTGAATACGAGAAAAAGCGGGTATCAGAAAAAAAGTTCATTAAGACGATTGGGGTTTGCAATGGATTTTGACGTGTGGGAGCCCTATTACTGCGAAATTCTGGAATATTTCGGGTTCGATCGGGCACAGGACGAGGAAGCGGCACGAGTTCTCGCCTCGCTTATGACCCGCGATAATCTTCTCTCGCTGATTACGCAAACCTGCGATAATTGCGTCACTGTTTGTGGAAACGCCCCCTGCCTGAAAGATGAGCTTGCCAAAATTCAGGGTGTCATATTCGCAGCGGATGCAGCAGCTGAAGTGCTTGATGCACACGATATACGCCCGGATGTGGTTTTCACCGATCTTGACGGTGCGACAGACAGGCTCCTTGCGCTGAATGAATCGGGTACGATTGTTGTAATTCATGCACACGGTGATAACATACCCCTGCTCCGACACTGGGTACCGCGATTCCAGGGCCCGGTTGTGGCGACTACGCAGAGCACCCCGCTCCCGCATGTTTACAATTTTGGCGGATTTTCTGACGGTGACCGTGCAGTTTTTGCCGCTGACGAACTTGGTGCAGAACACATCACACTCATCGGGTTTGACCTGGATGATAAAAATGTAGACCCGATAAAGCAGGGCAAACTTTTCTGGGCGCGAAAACTGCTTGCCCTGATCGGCCATGCCTGCTGAAGCTTATATCCTTGACGGGTATGTTGACGAACCTGCATGCCTTGGTGTGCCGCCGTACGTGTCTCCCTATATTCGCACCGTTGCCGGGGCTTTGATCGGACACGAGTACACAGTACGGTATCTGACTATTGACCAGCTCCGGCACGGCCCGAATTTTATCAATACGCTGAACCGTGCAAACCTGCTGGTAATGATTGCAGGTGTAACTGTACCAGGAAAATATCTCGGGGGTATCCCAGCCACCCTTACCGAGATCCAGCAGATCGGCCAAATGATCAGGGGACCAAAAAAACTGATAGGCGGGCCTATTGGGTTCGGTTACGCGCCAGAAGGTGGTCAGAGGGCGATCAAACAGGTCATCAGGGGTTTTGATGCCCTGCTCATGGGAGAGCCGGCCATTGCACTTGACAATTATCTTGGGGGGAATGAACCTGCAGGAGTACTCGATTACTCTCGCACCGACCCGTGGAGTGTTACTGGAAGTGTGATTATTGAGCAGCATCCTGATTACCCGCAGGTGATGTGTGAGCTCGAGACAGCACGGGGCTGCTCCCACGGTGCATCGGGAGGATGTTCATTCTGCACCGAACCTTTCTACGGGACACCGAAATACCGTCGCATCGTAAATATTGCTGACGAAGTTACATCGCTTCATACTCATGGAGCGAGGCATTTCAGGGTCGGGCGGCAGCCGGACATTCTTGCCTATGGTGCGGGTCCCGGAGAGTTTCCCGCACCGCGCCCTGACCTCCTGGAGGCCCTCTTTGCCTCAATTCGCATTGCAGCACCGGCATTAAAAACCCTGCATATTGACAACACGAATCCTGCGACAATCGCAAAGCACGAAGAGGAGAGCCGTGAGGCATTGCGGGCAATCATACGGCATCATACCCCTGGCGATGTTGCCGCGTTTGGTATGGAGACTGCTGACCCGGCGGTGATAGCAGCTAACAATCTCAAGGCACAATCAGACGAGGTTTTCCAGGCGATCCGGATCGTAAATGAAGAGGGCGGCAAGCGCAGGCAGAATGTACCTGAACTGCTCCCGGGGCTCAACTTCGTCTGTGGTCTTGGGGGAGAGACAGAGGAGACCTACGACATGAATGAACAGTTTCTCACCAGGGTACGTGATAGCGGGCTTTCCGTCCGGCGCGTAAACATCCGGCAGGTAATGCCGTTTGAGGGGACACCTGCGTACAACCACAATACTCTGGGGAAATATGAACAAAGGTTCAGGCGTTTCAAGGAATTTGTGAGGCATAAAATTGATCTCCCCATGCTCCAGCGGGTCTATCCCATCGGCACTGTACTTCACGAGGTTCGCATTGAAGTCTGCGGGGATTTGTCTTTCGGGCGGCAGATGGGTTCGTATCCCATTCTTGTCGGCATTCCGGTCCGGCTTTTTAAAGGGAGTATCGTTGATGCAGTGGTGGTTGACTGGGGAATGCGTTCAGTGACAGCTTTGCCGGTTCCCATCGAGATCAACACGCTTCCGGTAACCGCATTAAAATGGATGCCGGGGGTAGGGAAGAAAAAAGTTGCTTCGGTGCTGGTGAAACGGCCCTTCAAAAATCTTGACGCTTACCGGAAAGTTGCCGGGAGTTCACCGATCGATCTGCTTCTGACATTCTAAATCTGTTTCAGTTCCGTCACTTTGATGATATCTGTCCGGGTTACGATCCCGAGAATTTTGCCATCGTGAACTACCGGAATCCTGCCGAAATTACGTGCTGACATGATCTTCAGTGCATCAATCACCGGCGCTGTAGGAGGGAGTGTAACCGGGTCATGGGTCATGACATCACGGACCTGCATTGCCTCACGATCTATCGAAGTCATTTGGTTAATATCAGCAAGCGTCACCATGCCAATCAACGTATCCCGCTCGACAACAGGAAACCCGAGATGCTTACTTGAGTACATCATGGTGATCACCTGGCTGACCGGAAGAGTGGGGGGAACGGTCGTTACCGGGCTGCTCATCATGTCGCCAACAGTTACATCATGCAACAGGAAACTGTACTTGACTGCGGTCGACTCCATGCTCGCGCCGATATAGATAAAGAGTGCGATGAGTATAAGGAACGGCGAAAAGAAAAAGAGGCCGATAAGACCAAAGATGATAGCAAAACCCTTTCCTATATCTGCTGCGATCTTCGTCGCACGATGGATTGGCATTCTTTCAGCCAGCCATGCACGCAGCACCCTGCCACCATCCATCGGAAATGCAGGTAAGAGATTAAATGCAAACAGGATGATATTGAGCACTCCCAGGTACCCGAACACAAAGATCACGATACCGGCGACCGGGGGATTTTTTATGACAGCGGGGACCACATACGCAATCCCCATGCAGACCAAACCGACAACAAGACTGGCTATTGGTCCTACCAGGGCCATCGGCAGTTCAGCTTTCGGATCCGGAACCCCCTCTTCCATGCTGGCGATGCCGCCGAATATCATGAGCGTGATGCTGTTGATCTTAATTCCTTTGCGGCGTGCGACCAATGAATGGGCGAGTTCGTGTAAGAGGACACCCCCGAAAAGACCGAGGGCAACAATGGTGCCAAGAACCCATGGCATTATTCCTTCGGAGATGTACGATGTATCGATCGGGACTGAAAAGAATCCCTGCAGCATTTCAGTGGTGACCGTAATCTGGCTTCCAATAATCCAGGCAAAGAGGGGAATGACCAGGATAAATGAATAGTGGATCAGAATCGGAATCCCAAAGATGCGTCCGATCCGAAACGATCCGTCCATAACAAAGGATTATCTTTTTAACTCTTAAGTATATACTTTCATCTGATAACGATGGAAACCCAGATTACGGAGTTGTTCGGGCTTCAGATCTATACGGACAAGGGCATGTTTGTCGGCGAAGTCGAAGATGTTCTCATTGATGTGGATCAGAAGAAGATAGATTCAATTGTAGTCAGCAAGGTCAACGACCAGCTCTTTGAGCTGAAAAATTTCAAAGGCCTCAAGATTCCCTACCGAATCATCAGCGCGATAGACGATATCGTCCTGATCCGCCACCTGCCGGGAGCCTTCACAGGCGGCAGCGTGGAAGAGTAAAAAAGGTATCAGGGTTGCCGCGGGAGAATCATCCATATTTTCTTTGCTCCCGCATGGTTGTTGTATGGAAAACCGGGAAATATTTTCAGCCATCACTTCGATTCCCCCTGTTTTTGTAAGGCTGGACGGACGTGCATTTCACCGGCTTGCAGAGAACCTTGCCCTGAAAAAACCGTTTGATGTCCGGTTCTGCGAAGCGATGGTACGCGTTTGTACGGGGCTCGTAGCCGACAGTGGGCTCTGTCCCGATTTTGCATTTACCTTCTCTGACGAGATCAGCCTCTATTTTACCCAGCTCCCATTCAATGGCCGTGTGGAAAAGATTGACTCTGTGTCCGCCTCTTTTGCAGCAAGCTCCCTCACCCTTGCCCTCGGCATGAAAACTCCCCTGTCATTCGATGCACGGGTCATTCCGGCAACACGGGAGTTTGCGATCGAATACTTGGCCAACCGGCAGAACGAGGCATGGCGCAATCACGTAAACGGTTATTGTCAGCAGGCATTGATTGAAGAAGGGATGAGTGCAAAGAAAGCCGCGGGGCAGCTTAAAGGCCTGCCGGCAAATAGCCTCCACGATATGATGCACCAGCGGGGTTTCAACCTTGCAATGACACCTGCCTGGCAGCGAAGGGGTGTGCTGGTGTATAAGAAGATCACGGAGAAGGAAGGTTTCAACCCTATCACACAACAAACGGTAGTGGCTGAACGTAGTGCAGTAACAGTTGATCGGGACCTTCCGCTATTCACAAGCCCCGAAGGTAAAGAGTTTCTGGGAAAATTAGTCGCCTGCCTGTGAGACGGGATTTTTTATGTGAGGTTATCATTTCTGCATCAGATTATTCCTTTTTACTTCCTTCGTCCTGTCTGGAATGCTAATTTATTTCCACACACCAAAGGAGGATAGCAGATACAGACCGAGTCCTATCAGGGTAAGCACAAGGAATACCCTCGCCCAGAACCTGCCGGAATAGATTCCCGTTGGATTGGGATCCCGGGGATGCATTTGCGTATCGATGTAGTCACGCACATATGGTCTGCCACATTCAGGACAGACAGAATGAAATTTTTCATCATGATGGCCGCAGTGCGGGCAGGTTAACGGGATCTCTCGAGGTCTCATTTTGATTAGAGTACTCCTGATTTATTTTTTTCCTGAACCCATTAAAATAGCGCAAAAAAATTAGTAGATAAGATTATTTGCAGTAATAATAGCTGGTGTAGTCTTCGAAAATGGATAAGAAGCACCAACCCCTGGACGTATTTCGATAGTTATTTTTGTATCTCTGGGGACTGCGGTCAGATTAAATTGTACTTCCACCTGGTCGCCAGAAGTCATGGCTGATTGAGAGACGCCGACACCATTTTTTAACGCAATGAAGTTCGTGTCTGGTGTGGACGAACTCGCATTGGTCCATGCAAATGTTTTTGGACCGAACGTTGGTGTGGATACCATAATATTCATCTTTTCCAGATTGACAGATGGAGTTCCCGGGACAAGACCTATCGTGAACCTGATCTGATCAATTCCTGCTGAAGGATTCGAGGCTAATCCGTAAACATGCCCAACCAACTGCACATTCGTCGTAGATTGTTCAACACCCCTGTACACTGTCTCCTGGGCCTTCTGGGTTGTGAAGAACCCGGCGCCGAGAACAACATACGAGAAAACCGATGCAACGACAATAAATGCAATAAGCACAATCGCCGCCTCAAGACCGGTAAACCCGTCATCATGACCTTTTGCATAACGCATAGAATCACCCTTATATACCACGTAGGCAATGGAATAACCAAATACCAATTATATAACAACTCATCATTATAGTATATAATATTATTTATTATAATTAAACAAATTTATGTGCTTTTTTTACTTTTTTAAGACTAAAAAACTGGTTTAAATCCAAATTTCTGACGATAACAATTTTTTTTAAAAAAAATCTTCAATCCCGTTATAGCTTGATTAATGTGATAATGTGGGTGGGGAAAAATCAGTTTACTGCCCGCGAGATCCCGATTGTCATGCTGACGGTCTCGGCTGCACCTTCAATATCCCACTCTTTTGTTAAGTCATGAGTCCTCAGCTGGTCTCCCGGTTTAAGAAAGGAAAACAGGACTCCTTTTTCCGGAACAACCGCTAAAACCTCCCCTGCAATAGTGCTTTGGCTGTTTTTGCTAAGAAGATCGAAAACCCTTGGATTATGTACCATCACTTCTACTGAGATGAACTCGCTGACTACAAGGTCGAGTTGTTTGCGCATTTCCTGGATCCTTCGGGTGACCTCGCGTTCATATCCCTCTCTCTCGATATTTTCATCAAGTGTGACGTCCACATATACCGTTGCCTCATCCATCGGAGCGGAAAATACCTCAGCGGGCAGTTTTTCGGTAAAGGTAACGTGCGGGCTTCCTATCTCGTAAACTGCAGCACCCTCTTTGAGGGTAACGGTCCGCCCGGCATCGATCTCTGCCTTAATCATATTGCCATCTGCACATTCGATGAGGGTTTTTACCGTAAAGGAATTCTTGCCAAATCCCTTACCGAGGGCTTTCATAACCGGGTCCGCACGCCAGCCAATCCGCTGCCAGCGGCCTATCACGACCCTGACAACTTTTGCGTTGGCCCGGTCCCTGCAGACCGCATTCAACCTTTCGATTGCACCTTTTACCGTATCAGAGTTCGTAACCACGACCACTTCTGAAACCGGCCAGCGGAGTTTCCGCTTGCCTGCCTGACGGGCATTTGCACATGCATCGTCAAACGATCGGACGATATCCACGGCATGTTCAAGGGATTCATCAACAAAGGTTGTATCCCCTCTATCCCAGTCCAGCAAATGAATGCTTGCGGGATCACTCCCGCACCTGATGTTCTGGTAGATCTCCTCTGCGACGTGGGGGCAGAATGGAGCAAGGAGCCCGGTGAGCCGGCGCATAACATAGTAGATCGTTTCATAGGCATGGCGTTTGTCAACCGACTCCCCCTCGGACCACATGCGGGGGCGGACGAGCTGAACATACCAGCGGGAGAGATCTTCTAAGATAAAGGTCACCAGCTCCCGGGTTGCACGGTGAAGCTGGCACTCCTTCAACGCTGTATCAACGGTGGCAGCAACGGAGTTAATACGGGATATGATGAAACGGTCCTCGTCTGACAAATGACTGAGGTGAGCCCGGATGTACGCTCCATCCCAGACGCCATCCCTGTTTGACGGTTCGAATGTGTCAAGGATCATGTAGGGGAGCGGGAAACGGTACACGTTCCAGAGGATATTCACTGCACGATTGGTGGTGCCAACCCCCTCCCAGTTAAATTTGAGATCGTCCCAGGGAGCTGACGAGGAAAGCACATAGAGGCGGAGAACGTCGACCCCTACTTTTGCAATGACTTCCTCGGGGGTCACGACATTGCCAAGACTTTTTGACATCTTCTTTCCCTCGGCATCGAGGGCAAACCCATGCATACAGACACTCTTGTATGGCGCTTTGCCAAATGCAATCGTGCTGGCCCCGAGCTGGGAGTAGAACCAGCCACGGGTCTGATCCTGACCTTCGGTAATAAAGTCTGCAGGCCAGAGTGTATTGAACTCTGCAGTTTTACCGGGGAACCCGAGCGTAGCCCACGATGCAACGGCCGAGTCGAACCAGACATCGAAGATATCCTCAACGCGTTTCATCGTGCCTCCACAGCTGCAGGGGATCGTTACATCATCCACGTAAGGGCGGTGTGGATCCGCAAGAGGCCTGCCGCTGCGTTCTTCGAGTTCGCTGATGGTACCTATCACCCGATACCCATCACATCTGGGGCAGATCCAGACCGGGATCGGTATGCCCCAGTAACGCTGACGCGAGATGCACCAGTCGCGGGCTTCTTTGATCCAGTCGTAGAATCGTGCGCTTCCCGCCCATTCCGGGTACCAGGTGACCCTTGCCACTTCCTTGAGCATCAGGTCCCGCATTTCGGAAATTTTAAGGAACCATTGTGATGTCGCCCGAAAGATGATGGGCGTCTTGCAGCGCCAGCAGTGGCCATAGCGGTGGGTGACGGTCTCCCTGGCAAACAGGTTATCGCCGAGAGCCCCCAGCACGTCCTCATTCGAATCACGCACCAACAGGCCGGCAAAAATCCCTGCCTCTTCCTTGAATTTCCCGGCACCATCCACGGGGCAGACGATGGCGAGCCCTTCTTTGGTCCCGAGCACGAAGTCATCCCAGCCATGGCCTGGCGCGATATGTACCATACCGGTATTCTCGAGCGCAACGAAATCTGCTGAGAGAACCTTGTGATCGATCTCACTCTGGAGCGGTACGCAGGAGGCAAGCGGGGATTCATACCTCAATCCTGCGAGATCAGCACCCTTCTTTGTCTCCAGAATGGAAAAGTCTTTACAGCGTCCCTTCTTGAGAACCGTTTTTACTAATGGTTCGGCGATCCAGAGGAGTGTTTCCTTGTCATCTTTTTTTGCGAGCACTTTTGCATAATCGAAATTCTCAGCCACGGCCACAGCAACGTTTGCCGGCAACGTCCAAGGCGTTGTCGTCCAGATAACAAGGTATTCATTTATCTTTCCTTTGAGGGGGAACTTGACGAAAACCGAGGGGTCGTTCACGTCCCTGTATTCCACTTCGGCATCGGCAATCGCGGTCTCGCACCGGGGACACCACCAGTTGACAACACGGTACCCACGTTCGAGCATGCCCTTTTCTTCTGCCCGTGCGAGTGTCCACCACGCTGCCTCAATATATTCAGGCATAACCGTCTGGTACGCACCGGGAAAGTCCAGCCAGACGCCAAGACTGGCGAACTGGTCATCCATCAGGAGCTTGTTCTTGATCGCAAACTCCCGGCACTGCCCGATAAACTTCCGGATACCGTACTTCTCAATATCCTTTTTTGACGCAAAGCCGAGTGCCTGCTCAACTTTTACTTCTATCGGGAGACCATGCATATCATAACCAGCCCGGTCAATCACATGGCGGCCGTTCATGCGGTGATAGCGCAAGATAGAGTCTTTCAGTATCTTGTTCCACGCGGTTCCAAGGTGAATGGTTCCCGTGGTATAGGGGGGCCCGTCAACAAAAAAGAACGGTTTCCCACCACTTCGGTGCTGTCTTACGGTTGCATAAGTATCGTTGGTGCGCCAGTGTTCCTGCACCGCACACTCGATCGACTGTGCATTGAAGTTAGCGGCGACTTCTCTCACAAAACCCCTCTTGAATATTATAGGACGCAGAAATGTGCGTAGAGCAATGTTGGTGCTGGTGGACAAAGTAGTTTTTCTCCCATCGCAGTAAACCGGGTTTCCGGCAGTACCAAAAGACGAAGTACTGGCGGATCGGAATCGTAACAATTATAAGGGTAACTTTTATATTGAACAGCATGAGATTCGAACGATACTCTCTCCTTATTGGGGTAATGGTGATCCTGTTTGCATGTGTTTGTGGCTGTACTTCGAATTCGAACACGACTACGGTGCCGGCAACCACAACAGCTCCGGGAGTTCCCCCGGCTCCCTCGTATACCCAGGTAACTTCTGCCTACCAGGCGGCAAAAAACAGTGGTCTGGAGACCACCATCGACACCCATTTTAATGACTATAAATGCCTTGACATCCAGAATGCGCTCGGGGTTGACTATCTTTACCCCGATCAGAAGTATACGATATGGGCAACATCACCTGCGGGTGGGACGATAAATGTGAATATTCTGTTTCTTAAGGTTGATGATTTTGAAAAGATCCAGAATGTCAGACCAAACTGGGATACCGTAAAGAAGACCTGGGTATATGACGGGATTTCACCCCTCATCCAGCTTAATGATGTCTCCGTTCCCCAGGAAAAGACCATAACGATAAAGAACCAGGGCAAGTATTTCCTGTGCGCTGATGACCGGAAGGAATCCGGTATCAATGATGCCATCTTCCGGGTACCAGTAAAAATAACCCGGCTCTGATGCCGGTGCAAGTAAAAACACCCCTTTTTTTAGTTCCGAACCGAATCCTTTTATTTGGGCAGACCTACCTTTGGAGTTGGAATAGTTCCATGGATGACTTCAGATGCTGTAACGGGAACGAATATGCATGCCACAACGGACTTTCAGGTGTACCCTGCGGGATAAAACAGACCCCCAGAACTGACCGGGATGATCATTGATGGAGACATATCCCATTATTCTTGGCGGTGTTAAGAAGAAGACCGCGGAAATCGTGAATGTGTGTTTTCCTTACACCGGCGAATTATACGCAAAGGTCTGCCAGGCGAGCGAGAACGATTTGAGGGAGGCTGTTGCTGCCGCTGTACGGGGCTATGAAAAAACCTGCAGACTTTCTTCAGGAGCACGGTCGCGAATCCTTTCCCGTCTGGCTGATGAGATCCATACGCGGTCAGATGAGCTGGTTGACGTAATGGTGATGGAAGGTGGCAAAACAAAAAAGTTTGCGGTCAATGAGATATCCCGTGCAGAGGTAACTGTCCGGACTTCTGCTGAGGAAGCAAAACGAATCTACGGGGAGATAATCCCGCTCGACTGGACAGATGACACAGTGGGAAGGGTCGGTTTTCTCCAGCGGTTCCCGCTTGGCCCTGTTCTGGGGATTGTCCCGTTTAATTTCCCGCTGAATCTTGCCTGCCACAAGCTCGCACCGGCAATCGCTGCAGGGAACTCCATCATTCTCAAACCCGCAACCGCTACACCCGTCTGTAGTTTACTTCTTGGTGAGATGACGCTTGAAGCCGGTCTCCCCCCGGAAGCGATAAGTGTGGTACCCTGCGTTAATGTGTCCGTGCGGAAAATCTCGTACTGGATCCCCGTATTGCATATCTCTCGTTCACCGGGAGTTGTGCGGTTGGCTGGCACCTTCGTACTCTCGCAGGACGAAAAAAGGTAGGACTTGAACTGGGAGGGAACGCAGCAGTTATCGTCCACGAGGATGCAAACCTCGATCTTGCTGCAGACCGGATCGCTACCGGAGGTTTTATCAATGCCGGTCAGGTCTGCATATCTGTCCAGCGGGTGCTGGTGCACCGCCCTGTTTACAATCTCACCCTTGAAAAAATTCTCTCATCGATGAAGGCGCTGAAGGTCGGCGACCCCCGCGAATCTACAACGGATATAGGACCAATGATCGATAGGGAGAAGGCAGAGGAGGCATATAGGAAAGTCCAGGAAGCAGTAAAGCAGGGTGCACGGGTTCTTATCGGCGGTGAACTGAAAGAGTCATTGTTTACACCCACTGTTATTGTCGACACGAAACCGGACATGAGAGTGGTTCGTGAGGAAGTATTTGCTCCGGTAATCTCTGTGACACCCTACGATGATTTTTCCGAAGCACTCCGAATGGCTAACGCGGGTGAGTTTGGCCTCCAGGTGGGAATATTCACCCAGAACCTCAACCGGATTATGCGGGCATTTAGAGAGATGGAAGTGGGTGGAGTGATCGTGAACGACATTCCCACCTTCCGGGTCGACCAGATGCCGTACGGTGGTGTGAAGGGGTCGGGGATCGGGCGTGAAGGTCCTCGCTACGCAATTGAGGAGATGACCGAGCTCCGGTTGATGGTGATCAACCGGGATGGTGGGATGGACTAGCGGGCAGATCGTGCTCATCAGGGCAGCACACGCCGAACTCCTGTGTCCCCGGTATCATATCCCCCGAGCCGCTCAAGAATCTTCTTAAATGCAGGCGAGACCAGGGTATTGCAAAGTTCCGATACCCGGGTATCCTCAAGATGCTCGCGACGTATCGCGATCTCGTAGCGTTCAGATGCCACCGGCATGAACCGGAGCCCGAGTGCCTTTGCTGCACTATAGACACCCATCCCAGCGTCAGCTTCTCCGGATTTTACGGCAAGGGCCACAGCAAGGTGTGTAGTTACTTCGCGTTCATATCCAGGAATCTTTGATCGATCAATCTGGTTCTTCGTGAGCAGGTGATCGAGCAGCATCCGGGTGCCTGATCCCCGCTGCCTGTTTACAAACGTATGACCTGAAAGTGCATCGAATCCGATACCGTCCTTTGATATTATTCCCTGCTGCCGCTCAGTGACGCAAATAAGAACAATATCTTCTCCGGGAAGGTATTTACGCAGGTACGGGATGTTGTAGTCCCCATCATCGGCAAGCAGGTGCATCGGGGCAGCATGGCACTCGTTTTTTTTGAGGGCGAGGATCCCTCCCATGCTTCCTACGTGCGTGGAGTGTAGTTCAACGTCATTTTGCGAGAGGAGATCGGTAAGATAGTCAACCAGGGGATCATGGCTCCCCGTTAACAGGAGAGCTCTTTCAGCCTCGGCTTGTGAAACAGTCAGGTTTGCGGCTACCCGTGTCCCTGCTTCGTAGCCCTCAACGCCGGCAGGCAATTTCAGGTATGCGTTTGACCGGACTGCACTCATCTGGATCCCGGCACCTCGTGATAAGGGTGAAAGTACCCAGCGGTCACCTACATGGCCCAGTGAACACAGGACGAACTCGTCACTCCCGATATCCTTGGAGATCGATACAGTGAAACAGGCTTCTATGGTGCCAAACGAGGCAACAGGAAGTCCGAACTGGTGAATAAGCGGAGTGATGATCTCGCGGAGTACTGTCAATGCTGAAAGGGGATATCCCGGCATACCAATGACCGGTTTTTTATCGATCCGCCCGATGATCGCTGGTTTACCGGGTTTGATGGCAATCCCGTGGACCAGCACCTCGCCGAGGTCTGCGATTACTTCTGCAGTGAAGTCTTTTGTACCGGCCGATGATCCTGCGGAGATGATTACGAGATCATTCACTTCAACCGCATGTTGCAGTGCTTTCCTGATCCGCGCCGGGTCATCTTTTACAATGGGATAGAGTGTGCACCGTGCACCGAGCGTGCCAAGCATCGCTTCTGCCATTACGCTATTGCTCTCCACTACCTGCCCGGGTACAGGAAGATCACCATGGTGGACGAGTTCGCTTCCTGTAGGGATTAACCCGATCCGTACCGTGAGCACTGGCACTTCCGTGATGCCATATGCGGCGAGAGCCCCCAGATCAGAGGGGCGGATCAGGTGGCGTGACGGCAGCGCCATCTCAGACTCTCCTATGTCTTCACCTGCAGGCCGTATATGCTGCCATGGCGGTGCTGCCTTGCGGATGGTAAACCGCTCATGATCGACATGTACATCCTCGATCATGATCACAGCATCATATCCGGGTGGAACGACATTACCGGTGTTCACTCTCAGCGCCTGCTTCAGCGTTACCGGGTGCTGTTCGCTTGCTCCCCGGGTCTCATTGCTTTCAACAGCAATACCATCCATTGCAGAAAGATGCACTTCAGGCACTGAATACCGGGCAAAGATGGGCTCTGCAGATATCCGCCCGGCAGATTTGAGCAGGGGGACCATCTCACGTGACGGAGTGCATTCAAACCCGGCACGAAGGAGAGAGAGAGTATCTGTGAGCGAAGTCACGGTGAGATATCTTTTTACCACACAATCACCTCGACCAGTGTTCCGGTTTCCAGCCCTTCACTTTCAGCAGGAATCCGAATGACACCAGTGCTTTTTACCAGGGTATTGAGTAGCCCGGATTTTCCGAACAGAGGTGTTACAACCCCATCACGTACCACGACCCGCACATAATCCTCCCTGCCTTTTGACGATGACACATTCTGGCCAAGTGAAGCCTGTACTGATCGCAACCCGCTATCCGTATTACCGGTCATTCCCGCAAACAGGTAACGGATGATTGCAACGAGCACGATGAAAGCAGAGGCAGGATGACCGGGCAACCCGATGACCGGAATATTCCCATATCTCCCGATAATGGTGGGTTTGCCGGGAGAAATTGCGATTCCGTGAATCAGAACCGTTCCCTCCTCCTTGATAATCGCCGCTACCATATCGCGGTCATCTTTGGAACTGCCTCCTGAGATAAGGACAGCATCGCACTTTGAGGCTGCATTATCTAAAGCAGAACGAAGTGCCTCCCGGTCATCCGGCACTATCCCATAGAAGACTGGTGCACATCCCTGTTCACGTACGAACGAGGCAACAACGAACGAGTTAACATCCCGCACTTGTCCGGGCAGTGGCCGGACGTTTACCGGTACCAGTTCGTTCCCGGTGGAAAGTATCCCGACTTTCGGTATCCCGACAACCGGCACATCAATACACCCTGCAGCGGCAAGTACACCAATATCCTGCGGTGAAAGCCTTCTCCCTCTTTTACAAACAATGTCTCCTGAGGAAAAATCCTCGTTAAAGAAGAGAACGTTTTCCCCATGAGCAACGGGTTTTTTTACGAGAATTTCCTTACCTATCGGCTCAGCATGTTCAATCATGACCACAGCATCAGCACCTTCGGGAAGGATTCCGCCGGTAGGAACATAGATACATTCACCCGATTTGATATGGGTGCCTGCAGAAACTCCCATGGAAACCCTTCCACGAAGGGGGAAGATTGAAGGGATGGTGTCGCTTGAACCCGTGGTATCGGCAGCTCGTACAGCGTACCCGTCTACGACAGATCTGGTGAAGCCGGGAATGTCCCCGTCTGCACGGATATCCTCTGCGAGAATACGATGGAGTGCGTCAACGAGGTTGACCGTTTCATCACCACGGCGAACAGCAAGATTTCTGATTTCTTCAATCGCTGTTGAAACTGAAACTACCTGTAAAAAGAGACTCATTTGAAGCAGCCCAGCTGACAGCCACGGATCTTGATACCGTGTGCATTACAGTACTCACTGATCTCCTTTTTTGGTATACGGAACTTTGCAGCGATAGAGAATGCCTCCGGGCAGGTGATGCTTTTATCGATTCCTGCACTCTTGAATGCCTGTTCAATTTTGTCTGAGTCCATGGTAACATTATGCTGTTTACTTCATCATAGGGTTTACCTTTCATTTCACCATGAGACTCTTAATCGTGATGAACGGATAACGTATACGTTGATGAAGGTCGCGCTTATCAACTCCCGGCAGGACAAGGCGGGAATGAATATCCGGTACCACATCGAGAAACTTCTTGACACGATTGTCCCCGGTGGGGATCAGGATCAAAATCGAACCTATGATTTTTATGATGTGACTGAGCGTCTGATTCATGCAGAACATTTTGATGCACGGATTGATGCCGATCTCCTGATCTTTCTCTCACGGCATTACAGTGCCAATCCCGTTCCTGTCCTTACCGTGCATGTGACCGGAAATTTTGGTGCTGCTGAAGTCGGGGGAACTCCCCGCACTCTCGCTCCTGCAGCTCCCGCGATGATGCAGGCAACGCTTCGTGCTCTTAGAAAGCACTGTCCTGAAGGATACCGGGTCTCCTATGAAGTCACCCACCATGGACCGACCGGACTTTCACACCCTTCATTTTTTGTCGAAATCGGAAGTACTGAGAAGGAATGGACAGATCCTGTTGCCGCCAGAGCTGTCGCTGAAAGCGTTTTGTCTGCCTCTTCAATGAATCCGGTTCCGCTGATAGGGTTTGGTGGTACCCATTATGCGACACGGGAGACTGAGATTGCCCTTACCACCCGGGGGGCGTTCGGACATATCGCCCATACCCGGGAAATCCCGAAGCTTGATGAGGAGCTGGTGCACGCGATGATGGCAAAAAGCGGGGCTGTTGCGGCATATATTGACCGGAAAGCGCTCGATCGCGAAGAACTTCGTAATCTGACAGGAATACTCAACCGGCTCTCGATTCTCCGGCTTTCGGAAAGTGAGATCATGGCAATGGGACACCTGTCCTGGAACACCTACCAGGCTGTTCGGGTGATGGCAGAGCAGGTCTCTTCAGGTGCACGGTGCTATGTCCATAATCTGCAAGGAGAGGGAAAACTATGTACGGTCAGGGTAAATCCGGATCTGATCAGTGAAACCGTGAAATCGGATGAGACCGGGCTGATACAATCGCTTGATAACCTGCCGGTCGTTCACCTTTCCACGCGCGAGAACCGCCTGCTTCCGGAATTTATCACGTATGAAGACCATTCTTCACAAATAATAAATGATTTAAATACATTGTGCGTAAAAATCATACGTAACAAAGAGAACACTGCAACGGAGAAAGATACCCTGATCATACATAAGGTAAGGTTCGACCCCCATAAAGCGCGCAACCTTGGGGTACCCGCAGGACCTTCCTATAAACACTTGGTGGCGGGTCAGGCAGTCGAGATCGATGGCAGGATGATTACTCCTGACATGGTGTCTTCCTGCAGTGAAATTAAACTCCACATCCCGGGGTTGGAGAAGTTTTCATGAGGTCAATTGTTGAAGAGGCACTTACTAAGGCGAGGGACGAACCCGTTTCCACCTCGCAGAATAACGAAGACCTTGACCAGATCCTGGCCGAGCTCAAGACCGAGATCACTGTGATTGGTTGTGGTGGCGGGGGATCGAATACGATCTCCCGCATGATGGAGGAAGGCATCCACGGGGCAAAACTCATCGCTATCAATACAGATGCCCAGCACCTTATCCGCACCCAGGCAAATCAACGCATCCTTGTCGGGAGGCAGCGAACCCGGGGTCTCGGTGCCGGGTCTATCCCCCAGATAGGAGAAGAGGCTGCACTGGAAAACGAGGCTGAGATCCGTGCGGTTGTTTCCGGTTCAGATATGGTCTTTATCACCGTTGGTCTTGGTGGCGGTACCGGGACTGGTGTTGCCCCGGTTGTTGCGAAGGCTGCACGTGAAGAAGGCACTGACTATTGCAATCGTCACTCTGCCTTTTTCTGCGGAAGGTGCCATCCGTATGGAGAATGCAGAGGCAGGGCTTGAGCGTCTCAGGGATGTGGCAGACACGGTCATTGTTGTGCCGAATGACCGGCTGCTAGAAGTCGTACCCAAGCTCCCTCTCTATGCCGCTTTCAAGGTTGCCGATGAAGTTCTCATGCGTGCAGTTAAAGGGATTACTGAACTGATTACCATGCCCGGTTTA
>WSSedA1B3DRAFT_1000117_pt1 | contig 21878 bp, 23 predicted proteins | sample WetSurSiteA1Bulk_FD_9468 | JGI IMG/M metagenome (IMG submission 9468)
TACAGCGAAACTTGTTCAACGAGGTGATTGCTTTTTTTATCAAGGGCTTTATCCAAGGGAAAGAAACACTTAACCCTCAACTTCAGCCGATCGTCAATGCGTAACCTCTATAAACTATCACATTCACCTTTGCGACATTGTTCTAACGCGCCTGCAACATTGTAAGAAAATGAGGACGCTCGCCATTCAGCGGTAAAACCCTAGGCAGTGATGTCGCGTTTTTCGGGTAATAATTCACCTATAAAACTTGGATTTGCCCAGTTTGCTGCCAGTTGTACTTGGGTGTTTTCTGATAATAGCGAAAAACTCATGGCTATCATGCCGCGTAATTTAAGATTGAAATCAAACGCTACGGTGCTAGCTATGTCGGTTGCCAATTCAGGTAAAGTGGAGTGCATTCCTGCGGTGGTGCGTGGTAAGTTGACATCGGGTTCAAATGCTAGTTGCGCGGAATTCCACATTAAACTCGGCGGTGCGGCGATGCCGCGTTGGTCAGTGACTAACACGGATAATTGCGGTTTGTCCCAACGAATTTTTTTGTCTTTGTTAGCGGAGATGACATTAAGCAGGGCTTGATTAGTAAACTCGCCTTTGACTTGTAGTTGACTGTCATAAACAGGAATTTGATAAATGCCGCGATAACGGGTTGAGCTTTCTAGTTTGCTTTCTATGTGGAGTTGCTTAGGTATCAAATACAAAAATTCATCAGGAGTGACCTCGGTCACTTTAATGGTTTCTTTTTTATTGACGATAACTTTTTCTTTTGCGTTGTAAGTTAGATGATACGGCACAATCAGCACGGGACCTGCTAAGGTCTGTGCGCTGGACCAGCTTTGTTCAATGCTTTGACAGGCTTGTTGCCGATACGCAGTGCGCTCATTGACTAAGTCCATCAGAAAAGACTGTGGAATCAGTAAAGCTAAGATGAGGGCAAAGATAATACCCAATTTCACATAAAAACGTTGTTTCATGACAAGTCACTCCAGACAGTTTGAGATGGCATTACTGTAACGATTAGTTGTGCAGAGATGATGAGGGAGTTATGGATTTTAGGGTTGAAATATGCAGATTTAGTGCAAACGCCGCTTAATTTTACATTCGAGTGCGCGATATGGGCGTAAATGCTTTATCATTAGCGGCTTAATTAGTGTCTTCTGGTTGTTAATGAAACTACATGATGAAAAGCTCCGCGCTTTAGGTCTTGCGGTTATCCAAGTGGAAACCCAAGCTATTGCCGCTTTAGCCGAACAAATTAATGAACATTTTGTTCTCGCTTGTAAGCTAATGTTTGCTTGCAAAGGGCGCGTGGTGGTGACAGGCATGGGTAAGTCGGGGCATATTGCAGGTAAAATTGCTGCCACGTTAGCCAGTACAGGAACACCTGCGTTTTTTGTGCATTCTGGTGAAGCCAGTCACGGTGATTTAGGCATGATTACTGCGCAAGATGTGGTGCTGGCGTTATCAAATTCTGGCGAAACCGAAGAAGTCATCACCATACTTCCAATTATTAAACGTTTAGGCGTGCCGTTAATTGCGATGACGGGTAATGCCAGTTCAACATTGGCTAAGTTTGCCACGGCACATATTGATGTAGCGGTTGCACAAGAAGCCTGTCCGTTAGGACTTGCGCCAACCTCAAGCACCACTGCCGCATTGGTGATGGGAGACGCGTTAGCAGTGTCTTTATTAGAAGCGCGTGGTTTTACCCGCGATGATTTTGCGTTATCACACCCTGGTGGCAGTTTGGGTAAGCGTTTGTTATTGCGGGTCAGTGATATGATGCACGTTGGCGAGCAGATTCCCGCTGTATTGGAATCAGCGTTTATCAGCGAGGCATTGCTAGAAATGACGGAAAAAAAATTGGGCATGACGGCGATTGTAAACTTGCAAAATCAGGTCAGCGGTATTTTTACTGATGGTGATTTACGCCGTATGCTGTCGCGTAATCTCGACATCCACACTACGCCTATTACTGACGTGATGACTGCACGCTGTGCGGTGATTAACGCCGATATTTTAGCAGCCGAAGCTATGCAGATTATGGAACGCAAAAAAATTAATGCCTTAATCGTGGTCGATGACCAGCAACACGCAATCGGCGCGTTGAATATGCACGATTTGGTACGCGCGGGGATTGTGTGATGATAAGTAACGAGCTAATTGAAAAAGCTAAAAAACTGAAATTGTTAATTCTCGATGTCGATGGCGTACTCACCGATGGTAAGCTGTTTTTTGATAATGATGGCAATGAATACAAGTCGTTTCATGCACGAGATGGACATGGTATTAAGCTATTACGGCAAAGTGGTGTTGAGGTCGCCGTTATTTCAGGACGAAAATCGAACTCGGTCGCACTACGCATGAAAAGCTTAGGTATTGAATATGTTTATCAGGGACATGAAAATAAAATTTCGGCTTTTAATGAGATTATTGAGAAAATAGGCATTACCCCAGAACAAGCCGCTCATGTCGGTGATGATGTATTGGATTTACCTGTGATGATTCGAGTCGGTTTAGCGATTGCTGTTAATGATGCTAATTTTGCGGTTAAACAGCGGGCTGATTGGTGTACAGAGTTATCAGGGGGCTGTGGTGCGGTGCGTGAAGTGTGTGATTTTATTATGCAGGCACAAGGTAGTTTTGACGATATGTTGAGTGTTTATCTGCAATGATACAGATGCTGAAAGACAAGGACGCTAAGTTTTATCTGACGGTTGCCGCTATTGCTATGGTTACTTGGGGATTAGTTAAATTCATAGGCGATGACGAAGAGCAACAAGGTGTTGCTATCGCACACAGTGCCGATTATTTCAGTAAAGGTTATACCAAATTTGAAATGAATGAACTCGGCAAATTAACTAAGAAATTGATTGCCGATCAAGTGACGCATTACAGTGATGATGACACCACGCATACTGTGAATCCGTTGATGTTTTTTTATAATGACAAAACGCCGCCGTGGGTTATTAACGCACAAACAGGTATTTTATCTGCCGATGGTAATAACTTGTTATTAAACGGTAAGTCTATTATAAGCAGAGCTAAGGCTGAGGGTATCAGGGAACTGACTATCAATACCTCTAATTTAAGAGTAAAGATAGACACAAGTTATGCAGAAACTAATGAGTGGGCTGAATTAACAAGCCCGCCCAACATTACCACGGGCATTGGCATGAAAATGGTTTTTGTAGCACCTATTCATCTGGAATTACTGGCAAATGTGAAAGGAAAATATGAAAAAAATTAATAAACTCTGTTGCGTACTGTTACTAGGATTGTATAGCGTGGGTGCTTTCGCCTTAGAGAGTGACAAAGATCAGCCTATCAATATTGACTCTAATACGGCGACTTATGATGATGCGACGGGTACTAGTATTTACACAGGTAGCGTAGTGTCTGTTCAAGGTAGTCTGCGAGTAGAATCCGACAAATTAGTCGTGTATTTTAAAGATGGTGAAGCTGAAAAACTGGTATTTACAGGCAAAAAAGCAAAGTTTAAACAAACGCCTAAAGAAGGTGATGATGACATCACAGGTGAAGCATTAACAGGCGAATATTATCCTAAGAAAAATCTGTTGGTGCTTATAGATGAAGCGACCGTCTGGCAAGGTAACGGTACTTATTCCAGTAATTTGATTGAATATGACAGCAAAAGCTCGGTCGTTAAAGCGGGGGAAACCAGCTCTGACGCTAAGCGTGTCCATGTGACCTTACAACCGAAATCTAAAGAAAAAAAGCAGTAATGGCAACACTTACAGCGACGCATATCATAAAATCCTACAATAATCGGAATGTCGTTAATGGCGTTTCTTTACAGGTTAATACCAGTGAAGTGGTCGGTTTACTAGGTCCTAATGGTGCAGGAAAAACCACCAGTTTTTATATGATGGTTGGCTTGGTTAAAGCAGATGATGGACAGATTATGCTGGATAATCATGATATAACACATCATCCTATGCACTTAAGAGCGCGATTAGGTATCGGTTATTTACCGCAAGAGCCGTCTATATTTCGTAAGTTAAGCGTCGCGGATAATCTACGCGCTGTATTACAAATTCGCTCCGATTTGACGCGCGGGCAAATAGAATTGCTCATTGAAGATTTACTGGAAGAATTCCACATCACGCGCTTACGCAATCAACAAGCATCCAGTTTATCAGGTGGTGAACGGCGACGGCTAGAAATTGCCAGAGCGTTAGCGACTAATCCACAGTTTATTTTGTTGGATGAGCCGTTTGCAGGGGTTGATCCTATCTCAGTAGAGGATATTAAAAAAATTATTGAGCATTTAAAAGATCGCGGCATTGGCGTACTGATTACCGAACATAACGTTCGTGAAACATTAGGTATCTGTGATCGCGCTTACATACTCAACCAAGGTCAAGTTATTGCAGAAGGCGGCGCAGAAGCGATTGTTGCTAATGAGCAAGTGCGCAAAGTTTACTTAGGCAATAACTTTAGCATGTAACATGCTGATAAAAAGAACAGTAATATGAAGCAATCCTTAAATCTTCGTTTAGGTCAGCAACTCTCGCTAACGCCACAATTGCAGCAATCGCTTAAATTGTTGCAAATGTCTACCTTAGATTTACAACAAGAAATCCAGCAAGCACTCGAATCAAACATGATGCTGGAAATTGAAGAGGACAGTAGTGCCTCATCGTTTGATAATAACTTCGATAAAAAAACGGACAATACTGATTTACAAACCAGCGAAGGTTCACAAACCGATATTCCAGATGAATTACCCATTGATTCTTCATGGGAAGACATTTATGAAAACGCATTAGTACCAACAGGCAATGCCACTGATTCATTTGACTTTGAACCACAAAATAGTAAAGCATCCACCTTGCTGGATCATTTATTATGGCAATTAGAGTTGACGCATTTTTCTGACCGTGACCGTGCTATCGCCATTACCCTGATTGATTCTATTGATGAAGATGGTTATCTTCGTGACTCGCTGGACGATATTTTTCAGGGATTACAACAGCAACTAGATGATCTTGATTTTGATGAAGTCATTGCCGTATTGCATTGTATTCAACGCTTCGACCCCGTCGGTGTTGGTGCGCAAGATTTAAGTGATTGTTTAACTGTACAATTACAATCTCTACCTGAAAACACACCTTACAAAACCGAAGCACTGACTATTGTTAATCACTATTTAGACGTTCTGGCAACGCATGATCAAGAAAAGCTCATGCGTGAATTACACCTAACCGAATACCAATTGGCACAAGTCATTGTATTAATCAGAGCATTAGACCCAAAACCAGGTGCTAAAATACAAGCCTCGGCATGTGAATATGTTATTCCTGATGTCTATGTCATAAAACAAAATGATCAGTGGCAAGTAAGTCTGAATCGAGACATCGCGCCTAAATTGCGTGTTAATCCCTTTTATTCGACACTGATTAAAAGAGCCGATAACAGCGCAGATAACACTACGATGAAAAATCATTTACAAGAAGCTAAATGGTTTATTAAAAGTTTGCATAACCGTAACGATACGCTATTACGCGTAGCACGTTGTATTGTAGAAAAACAAACAGGATTTTTGGAACACGGCTCCGTTGCCATGCGTCCTATGATATTAAAGGATATTGCCGACGAATTAGAATTACACGAATCGACCATATCCCGCGTTACCACTCAAAAATATATGCACACCCCCAATGGCATCGTTGAATTTAAACACTTTTTTTCCAGTCATGTGTCAACTGAATCAGGTGGTGAGTGCTCATCAACGGCTATTCGCGCCTTTATTAAAGAACTAATTAGCACTGAAAACTTAGCAAAACCGCTGAGTGATGACAAAATAGCCACCCTATTAAAGGAAAAAGGCATTATTGTTGCTAGAAGAACCGTTGCCAAATACCGTGAGGCGATGTCTATTTCACCGTCCAGTCAGAGGAAACGTACTTTGTAATTCAACACCACTGCCAGACAGGCAGCTTAGAAAAGAGTAAACGCGTATTATAGCGCGAACTGCTCACTACCATTGTTCACTGCCATACAGGCAGCTATTTACCATTAAAGGAGTTTATTCCATGCAAGTTATAGTAACAGGTCATCATCTTGAAGTAACCGACGCATTAAAAGCGCATATTGACGATAAATTCGCTAGATTAGCGCGTCATTTTGATAAAGTTACCGAGGTACATGTTATTTTAAGCGTAGAAAAATTAGTTCAAAAAGCGGAAGCTACCCTGCAACTCAGCGGCGCGAAATTATTCGCAGAAGATCATCAAGAAGATATGTACGCTGCTATTGATGCAATGGTCGATAAATTAGATCGCCAAATTACGAAACACAAAGAAAAAACCAACAGTCACCGATAAAACAGGTGCAAGGCTCAGAGGGCAAGACGCGTTATTGCGCCTAAACTTTGAGCCTTAAATTTTTATCCCGCAACAACCGCTATCCTTATGAAACTACTGATTGTAAGTGCGTTATCAGGTGCAGGTAAAAGCACTGTCTTAGATACACTGGAAGATTGCGGCTATTATTGCATTGATAACCTGCCCGTCACCTTATTGGAAGATTTCATTGGTCACGTCATGTTGACAGATCAAAAAACCTACCAAAAAACCGCCATTGGTATTGATGCCCGCAATAAAAATGAAAGCCTAAATAATTTTTCCGACTGTTTGGAATTTATACGCAGTAAAGGCATTAGTTGTGAAATTATCTTCTTACACGCAGAAGAAGCGACCTTATTAAAACGTTATAGCGAAACACGCAGAAAGCATCCTTTAACCGATGCCAATATTCCGTTAAAAGACGCATTGAAAATTGAAAAAGTTTTACTAGAACCGATTGCTAGACACGCTAACATCGTTATAGACACCAGTAAAACCCATTACCATCAATTACGCGAGCTGATTAGAGAGCAAATTAATGAACGTGATTCCAAGCATATTTCTTTGCAATTTCAATCTTTTGGCTTTAAAAATGGCATTCCGTTAGATGCCAACTTTGTTTTTGATGTCCGCACGCTACCTAATCCCTACTGGATTCCAGAATTACGCGCCTTAACAGGAAAAGACCAACCCGTCATAGATTTTCTTAAAGAAGAACCCTTAGTCACCGAGTTTTTCCAAGATATTGTTAGTTTTCTTGAACGTTGGTTACCACGTTTTGATGCCGAAGGACGCAGTTATTTAACAGTCGCTATTGGCTGTACAGGCGGTCAACATCGTTCTGTGTATCTCGCCGATTCATTATGCAAACACTTTAAAAATCCTGACCTTAACGTCATCGTCCGCCATAGAGATTTGAGTTAATTGAGATAGGAGTCCAATAGCTTTAGCTATTGCTTAGAAAACAGCTAAAACTCTTTTACTCCTGCATAGCTTCTATTTGCCTAACCCGTTGCGTCACACCACACACCAAGGTATACGGAATGGTATTAGCGCATAAGGCAATTTCTTCGACAGGCAAATCTTCGCCCCATAACGTCACCGCATCACCCGCTTTAGCAGTCGGCTGTGAACCCAAATCAACGGTAATCATGTCCATAGACACGCGACCAATCAACGGCACACGCTGACCATTGACTAACACAGGCGTACCGACACGCGCATAACGTGGATAGCCATCGGCATAACCAATTGCCACTACGCCCAGCATCGTGTCTTGTTCACACAGCCAACCACCGCCATAACCTACCGTATCACCTTTGACTATCGGCTTAACGGCAATCAAACGCGAATGTAAACTCATGATGGGCTTTAAACCTAGCTCTGCACCTGTAGATTCAGCAAACGGTGAAATGCCATACAGCATAATGCCAGGTCGTACCCAATCGGTTATCGCTTGTGACCATGCCAAAATACCTGCCGAATTAGCAATACTGCGCTCATTACCCGCATCTAACGGCAAGGTAGCCAGCGTGTCATTAAATAACGCCAGTTGTTTAAGCGTCATGGTATCGTGCTTAGCATCGGCATCGGCATTGGCTAAATGCGTCATTAAATTAATCGGCTGTTTAATCATCGAACATTGCATTAACCGTGCATAAACGGCTTGCAACTCGGCTGGTTTGAAGCCTAAGCGATTCATACCCGTATCCAGTTTTAACCATACCGCTATTTTGTCACGCTCAGTGTATGCTTCAAAAATAGCTAATTGCGCGAACGAATGCACTACCGCATCCAAACCATGTACCACTAATTCATCCAATTCTTCGGCACAAGTAAAGCCTTCCAACACCGCAATTCTTTTTTGCACCCCTGCCCTACGCAAACGCACACCTTCATCGACTCGTGCCACGGCAAAACCATCCGCATTACTCAAAGCCCCTGCAAGCCGTAATACGCCATGCCCGTAAGCATTGGCTTTAATGACTGCCATAATCTTGGCGTGAGGTGCGTATTCACGCACTTTTTGTAAATTGTGGCTGGCTGCCGCTACATTCAACACTGCATAGGCTGCTGGAATCATTCATAATCCTCGTTACTGTAAGACGTACCCGAAAAATTTTCAAACCGCGTGTACTGCCCCAAGAAGGTCAAGCGCACTGTCCCCAAAGGACCATTACGTTGCTTGCCGATAATCATTTCTGCAATGCCTTTATCAGGGCTATCAGGGTTATACACTTCATCTCGATACACAAACACAATCAAATCCGCGTCCTGCTCAATCGCGCCAGAATCACGCAAATCCGACATAACAGGGCGTTTATTGGGACGCTGTTCCAAATTACGATTAAGCTGTGATAATGCCACGACTGGCACATTCATTTCTTTAGCCAAAGCTTTCAAACCTCTGGAAATATCAGAAATTTGCTGCACACGATTATCACCACTGCTAGGCGACTGCATCAACTGTAAATAATCCACCACAATCAAACCCAACTGCCCATGCTCACGCGCCACACGCCGCGCTCTAGCGCGTAATTCCGTTGGGCTTAAGGCAGGCGTATCATCAATAAACAGTTTAGTATTGGCTAACAAACTAATCGCTGAGGTTAAACGTGGCCAATCGTCATCCTCAAGCTTACCTGTTCGTACTTTATGCTGGTCAATACGCCCTAACGACGACATCATACGCATGGTCAACGCGTCGCCTGGCATTTCCATACTGAACACTAATACAGGTTTATCGGATTTTAACGCCACGTTTTCTGCCATGTTCATGGCGATAGTCGTATTGTGAACGACGGTCATATCTTCTAATAAAAATAAGCGATTACCATCACAGACGAAGCCATAGTAATCATCGACTTTATCGTATTCAATATGAATGCCTGTCTGTTGCCACGTTCGATTAGATGTCCAAACAGCGGCTTTTTTACGCGCAATTTTGACGGGAATAGTATTAACATCCCCTGAAAACCGCACCCGATAAACCGTACTTTGATACCCCGTTTTTTTGATATTGGCTTGCTTGGCAATCATCGATGTTCTAAATCCTAAGCTATCACAGAGAAATTTAATTTGCGTGGCAAGAGCAAGGCTTTTCTGAGTTATTTCGACCATTTTGTACTGACTCGCGTAATGCCCATCACTATCAATCAAACCTGCCAATAGTTGTAAACGATTAGCGCGGGAGTTGCTTAAAAATGACTGCGGAATATGTTTGTTATTGAGTAAATTCAACTCTCTTAGCAGTTTCTGCAACGAAAAATTGTTTTGATGATTGCCTCTTTTTTGAGAACTGACACTATAGAGTGGGCATTTATCCTTGCCGTGTTTATCAGTTGCCAATTTTTCAGTTAAATGTAAATTTAACTGCTCAGCATAACCGCGCAAATAATCAATCACCTCGGTATCAGTTGTTGAAATATCAACCGAAGCACTACTACCATCACCTAACCATAACCCCAAAAAATACGGGCAGAGTGGCAACGGCTGTTCAGCGAATTCGACAGCGACTTTATAACCTTTGTAATTGGACTGAAACTTGGTGCTAGTCTTGAGATAGTCAGCTAAAGGAATATTAAGAACATCACCGTTTTTATGTTTGCCTTCAATACGGCTACGCTTCAATGACAAAATATGCGACTCATTAACACGATAATCCATCGCTTTATTTTGTCGCACCCAGTACATGGCTTCCCGTCCACGCGCCAAAGATAACACCTGTCTTGGCGTAGAATCATCACCCATCAACACATCACCGACTTGTATATCTTCGACCGCCTTGACCTCACCCGAATACAGTAAAATCGGCGTACCTTTACCAAAGCATTTCCCCATCGAAGGTCTACCCGCAACAATGACTAAATCCGAAGATTGCAAGCCCGAAGTCAATTCATCAAAATCAGTGAAACCTGTACTCGCGCCAGTAATAGAGCCTTCTTGCCCATACAGTTTTTCGATTTTCTCAACGGTTTGTGCTAATAAGGATTTAATGGAGACGAAACCACTTTGATTATTTTGCCGTTGTTCAGCGATTTTAAACACTTGCCGTTCAGCGTGTTCTAGCAATTCAGCAGTGTCACGTCCATCAGGATGAAAGCCAGAATCAGAAATTTCTGTGCCAACATGAATCAATTGTCGTAATACTGAACGCTCTTTAACAATCTCAGCATAAGCGACAATATTAGCGGCAGTCGGGGTATCTTCCACCAACATACTCAAATACGGTATGCCACCGATAGCGTCTAGCTCCCCCATATTTCGCAACGCATCTGACAATGTGACAATATCAAACGGCATTTGTTTTTCTGCCAATTGCTCAATGACGCGAAAAATTAACTGATGATTGCGACGATAAAAATCATTCTCGACCACCAAATCAGCCACGTTATCCCACGTTTGATTATCCATCATCAAGCTACCCAAAACTGCCTGCTCAGCCTGCATGGAATTAGGGGGAACTTTCAGTTGTTCAACTGAATAATCACGATCTAGGGAATAATTTTCGTACATTATGAATTAAATGATAAAAACGGCTTGACGCAGAACAGTCCAGACAGCTTTAAACCTGTCAGGTCTTGAAGTTGGTCGTTTTAAAAACAAGTCATGATAACGTAAATTTAAGTCGATTGGTTAAAAACAACTCGCCTCCATAACAACAAAAAAAGTTATAATCAACCCCTTTTTTTGCCTTGACATCATGCTAGTACACCTTAAAACCTTAGGCTGCCGCCTTAATGAAGCCGAATTAGAAACATGGGCGCAAGCCTTTCAAAAATCAGGGCATTCCATCACCCAGCAAGCCGAAGCTGCCAATCTTATTGTGCTTAACTCCTGTGCGGTAACAGGCGATGCGGCGCGAAAATCCCGCCAGTTAATTCGCCGCATACACCGCGATAATCCCAACGCTAAATTAGTGGTTAGTGGCTGTTATGCAACGTTAAATCAACAGGAAGCCGAATCATTATTAGGCGTGGATTTAGTCGTTAGCAACAAAGACAAAGATTCGCTGGTCGAAAAAGCCATGACCGATCTTAACATGAACACCATGCCCGCCATGTCCACCGAACCTGCGGAAATCTCGCTGTTTACCCGTGGCAGACAACGTGCGTTTGTCAAAGTCCAAGATGGTTGCCGTTATCGCTGTACATTTTGCATCGTCACCGTAGCGCGGGGCGAAGAAGTCAGTCGCCCTGTTCAAGCGGTGATTGATGAAATCAACGCACTACACGCCCAAGGCATCAACGAAGTTATTTTAACAGGCGTACACTTAGGCGGCTATGGCAGTGACTTAGGCAATAATTTATCAGACTTAATTAAAGCCATACTCGCCCACACCGACATTCCACGCTTACGGTTAGGTTCATTAGAGCCGTGGGAATTACCCGCTGATTTTTTCCAGTTGTTTGATAATCCGCGCTTAATGCCGCATTTACACTTACCGTTACAAAGCGGCTCTGATAGCGTGTTACGGCGTATGGCTCGCCGCTGTAAAACAGACGAATTTACCGCTATCGTCAATCAGCTACGCGCCAAAATTCCGCATTTTAATATTACCACCGATATTATTGTCGGCTTTCCTGCCGAGAGTGAACAAGAATGGCAAGACAGTTTTGACACAGTGCAACGCATTGGTTTTGGGCATATTCACATTTTCACTTATTCCAAACGCGAAGGCACAAAAGCAGCGACTCTGCCTGAACAAATCCATAGCGACATCAAAAAACAGCGTAGCCAACAACTGCACGAATTAGCCAACAGCATGAAACAACAATTCTGCCTAACGAATATCGGCAATGAATTCCCTGTGTTATGGGAAGGCTATAGTGAGCCGTTAGCGGATGGCAAACAACGGGTATTTGGCTACACGCCTAATTATTTACGCGTCGCGTGTGAGCTGGATGCGAATGTTAGTGTTGAAAATCAAACCATTAATACGCGTTTGATAGCGGTGGAAGATGGGTTTATCGTTGGTGAACTGGTAACGGCTAAGTAGAGACATAGGATGTGCCGACGATAGGAGGCGCATCTTTCACGATGATGTGCGTTCGTACCTTAGCACATCCTATAAGCTACCCCCTGCTTCAAAAGAATGGCAGAGTCTCTCCATTTGCATCAACATCAAGCCTCCAAGGTCGCCCAATTTGTATTGAAAGCCAACGAGCAACACTATATAAGGCTTTTAAATGTTTTTGCACTATTACTTCTTGTTCACTGTCAAATGAATTGGCAACAGAACCATGAGCTGCAACACCTCGATACTCTTTTGCTTTTTGGAATGATTTCCATAAAATCTGTTCAACATCTGCTAACTTTTCATATTCCAAAGCAGGAAAAACACGGTTAAATAAATCATTAGTTTGAGTTCTGTATTTATCCCATAAAAGCCGAGCCATATCTTCTGCTAGCTTTGAGAATACAGCTTTTTGAACAAGGGAATCTACAACACCAGATGCAATAGTCACTGCCTCTGCCCAGCGGCGCATGTGAAATAAGTAATAGGCCGAACAAAACTGTAATTCAAATTCGATGTTATCAGAATCGGTCATTAACGAGTCAAAACGAGATTGGACACCTAAATTTACAACATGGTGCTGCATACTTCGATTATGGTTACGAATATCAAAATCATGTCTGGATTGTTTAAGTATTTTCCCTGTCGAATCTTGAATCTGTATGAATGCTTTTCCAATCAGATTTTCTGAAACTGGATGAACTGAATATCGAAGTGCTGGCAAAGTTGCAACACGATATGTATTAACAACAGAAGCTATTTTTGGCAAAACTTCAGTATTAAAGAAGCCTATACAGGGGAGTACTTCAGGGACAAAATCAGGTTTTGTAATTGCCTCGTACAAGCATTTAGGAACTTCAAACTCAGTAGATAACTCAACAACCGTTTCCAATTGCTCAATATGTAAATAGGGTAAATTTTGCCTTTTAACTAGCTCTTTAATACTCGATAATTCATCTTTTGTAGCATAACGCGGCACAAAAAGAGTTTCCCTGCTTTGATTTTCCAGTCTTTCCCGATAGTCATCGTAAGTCCATCGGTTAGAGGTCATAATCCGTAGCAAGTCGTTACGAAATTTAATTCGTAGTTGTACTTTAATATCTGGTCTGTAATCGGCTGGATAAACTGACTCGTAATTGATACCTATGAAATAAGGAATTTCAAGCCAAGCGAAAAATGTCAGTTTAAATGTTTCTTCTTGCATATCGAATCATTCTCTAAACCAAAGATGTTATGTTGTATTGTTCCATGCTCTGGCATTGGAATGCCATTATTGACGCTCCAGCGGCAAACACCGCTGGAGCAATGCAGGATTAATCCCAGACGATGACGGGTTCTGCTGGCGGTTTACTGGCTGTCTGCCGATGTTCTTCTAAAAAACCCGATAAGATGCGCTACATAGGATGTGCAGAGGTACGAAGCGCATCGTTCGAGTAAATTGACGCGAATGATACGCCTCCTATATTCGATATAGCCTATTGCACTTATTCCAACCAATCGAGAATAAAATCTTCCAAGTCGTCTAAATCATCTTCTTTTGATTCCATTCGCGCATAACCGCGAATGGAAATACCTGCTTCTTTAACACTTTCAGCAGTCTTTGATAACAAAGGATGCCATGCAGGTAGGTCTTTACCTTCATGCAGTAATCGGTAAGCACAGGTTGCAGGTAGCCAATGATAATGTTCAGTGGACAGTTGTCTTATATCCACACAATCAGGAATGTGTTGCGTGCGCTGGGAGTAATGCGTACAGCGACAGGTAGATAGATCAATAAGACGGCAAGCAATGCTGGTAAAGTAAATATTACCCGTGTCTTCGTCTTCTAATTTGTGCAGACAACATTTGGCACAACCATCACACAATGACTCCCATTCGTCGGTCGTCATTTCAGACAGGGTTTTAGTTTTCCAAAAGTTCATTGTTGTCCACGAAAAACACGAAAGGCACGAAAAGTTATCGTATTTTTCGTGGAAGACATATTATTTCTTAGCAATGGCATTCCATGCAATCAACCATGTTTGCGATTGATAGGCTTCGGCTTTTTTATCTAACGCACCCGTTAAGACCATGCGTAGGGTGTTATGAATAATGCCGAAAAAATACGCATTTGCCAGTAATGGGTCAATATTGCGTATTTCGCCTTCGCTAATGCCCGTGCGAATAATTTTGATGATTTTGATAAAAGCAGCGGTTTCTATTAGAGGCTTCGCTTCGGGCAAAAACTCATTGATTTTTAGCATCAGCAAAAACTGCATGATGGCAGGTGCATCATCGGTTAGCTTAAACAATAAATCTACGATTCCGTGTAATTGTTCCGAGGGTTTTGTATTTTTACGTCTGATTTCATCAACTGATATATTTAGGCTATCTAAGATGTTGGCATACAGTGCGGTAGCAATCATCTGTTTATGCTTAAAATGATGATAAATCGCACCCGCTGTTTTAATATCTGCCGCTTCGGCAATATCAGTTAATGAGGTATTGAAATAGCCTTTTTCAGCAAACAATTTTAAAGCGGCTAATAAGATTTCATCGTGGGTTTCAGTTTTGGTATGAGCGGTGTCTTTTTCTTGATCCATGTTCTTATATCACAGCGTGTCAATGCGCTGTATCGCTTAGTGTTAGTAAAATACAGAAGGTTTGATTTAAAACCTTGAGTTGATAATGTGGTTGTTATTTTTCTTCTTCTGCGATGGCTGTTAGCGCGGCGCGTAGGTAGCTAATCATAGACCATAGTGTCAGTGCGGCAGCAATATACATCAGGACGTAGCCAATAGCATTGATGGGTATTCCTAGTAAATCTTCCCGATACAACATCATGCCTATTGCCAACATTTGTGCAGTGGTTTTCCATTTACCTAACGAAGACACTTTAACGGTGGCGCGTTGTCCAATTTCTGCCATCCATTCGCGTAGTGACGCAATGGTGATTTCCCGACCAATAATAATAGCAGCTGGAATCGCCAAATAAGGTGTGGATTGTTGTTGTACCAACAATACCAACACAATAGCCACCATTAATTTATCAGCAACAGGGTCTAAAAAAGCCCCAAACGGTGTTTCCAATTGCATTTTTCGCGCTAGATAACCATCCAACCAATCCGTAATACCCGCCGCCAAAAAAATCAGCATACACACCACATTGGAATATTGCCAAGGCAGATAAAAAACCACGGCTAATAAAGGAATTAACGCAATTCTCAACAACGTGAGATTAGTAGGTAAGTTAAATTGAATGGTCATCTGAGTGATGAAAAGTATCGTAAATTCGTTGTGCCAATGCTCGGCTAATGCCGTCTATGCTGCAAAGCCCATCCACACTTGCGCGTGCCACACCTTGCAACCCCCCAAACTGCTTTAATAATGTCTGCCGCCGCTTCGCGCCTAGTCCTGAAATAGATTCCAACACTGATTGCTTGCTTGCTTTGGCTCGACGTTGCCTATGTCCTGTTAATGCAAACCGATGTGCTTCATCACGAATTTGTTGAATCAACAAACCGCACGCACTGACTGTTATGTCTATTGGTTGATTCTGACTCCCTATAATCAACTTTTCCAGACCAGATTTTCGATTTTCTCCTTTGGCAACACCGACTATCATAACATTGTTTATCATTAATTCTGCTAATGCCTTTTGCGCGGCACGCACTTGAATGGTGCTACCGTCGATAAACACTATATCGGGTGCGGGCTGTTCGCCTTGTTGCAGGCGTTTAAAGCGTCTAAAAACGGCTTGATGAATTGCCGCGCAATCATCACCGCCCGTAATACCCGTAATATTAAAGCGTCGATAAGCCGATTTAACCGCACCTTCTTCATCAAACACTACACAAGATGCCACGGTTTGCTTGCCTTGTGTATGGCTAATATCAAAGCATTCCAATCGTTTAGGTACAATTGCACAGTCTAGCAACTGTTGCAAACTAACAAAACGTGCCTGTAGATTTTGTTTAGAAGCTAAGTGCGTTAATAACGCATTCTGAGCATTATTAGCCGCCATTTCTAGCCACTTCAGCCGCTCACCTTTCACTTTATGCGTCATCACCAGCGCGTGTTTAGCATGGCTAACTAACACATCATGCAATAAATCCGCCTCTTCCAGCGCGTGACTTATGATTAATTCAGGCGGCACAGGTTTATCTAAATAATACTGCGGAATAAAGGCTTGCAACACAGCGGCAGGTTCATACGCATCGGTCATTTTAGGAAAAAAAACTTTATTGCCCAAATGCTGACCATTACGAATAAAAAACACCTGCACACAGGCAATATTAGCCTCTGTTACACAAGCAATAATATCCACATCGCCGCCTTCGCCATGAATACATTGCTTTTCTAATAACGACCGTAAACGCGCAATTTGATCTCTTAACCGCGCCGCCTGTTCAAAGTTTAATGCTGCCGCAGCAGTTTCCATCTCACCAATTAACTGATCGATTAATACCCCGCTTTTGCCCTCTAAAAACAACACCGTATTGTCTACATCCAGCGTATAACTGGCTTTATCAATCAAACCCACACACGGCGCGGTACATCGTCCGATTTGATGCTGCAAACAAGGGCGCGTGCGGTTGTTATAAACCGTATCTTCACATTGGCGCACAGGAAACAACCGCTGCAATAATTTCAGACTTTCACGCGCCGCAACAGAACTGGGATACGGACCAAAATAACGCCCCAGCTTTCTTTTTGCGCCACGATGCAAACTGATTTGCGGGTAGTCATGATTGGATAAAAAAATATAAGGATAGGATCTATCATCCCGCAAACAAATATTGTAACGCGGTTTATGGCGTTTAATTTGCTGACATTCCAGCAACAACGCCTCGTTTTCAGTCTCTGTAACCGTCACCTCAATAGCGGCAATTTTAGCCACCATCGCCTGTTGTTTAGGCGTAGCCGATGAACTTTTAAAATAACTGGAGACGCGGTTTTTAAGATTCTTCGCCTTACCGATATAAATAATCTCCCCCTCCGCATTCAGCATCTTATAAATGCCCGCTTGTGTGGTGAGATTTTTTAAAAACGTTGCACTATCGAACACGGCTTAACCTATTTCTATGTCCGTTTTTTCAATTCACTTTCAATGATTCCCTTTATGAAATCAGGAATACTTTGTTGTGCAGAAATAGCCTGTTCTTTAAGTTTCTCATATTTCTCAATATCCTCGCCTTGCCAAATCAAATCCACTCGTCTAATAGGCAACATAGCAATATGTGAATAATTTTCAGGATACGCCCAATAACAACTTAAACAAACCGTCTTATCCTTTTTATTATTCCAATTCTCGCATTGCTCACATGACCATGATTTAGCACGATTAGCAGAACCTGATAACAACATAAAACTATCTGGATTCATGTCGTTATCACCATTAACTTCAAATGGAATTCTATGGTCTATTTGTAAATCTCTTTCCTCCATGACTTCTTGATAAATAAAACACTTGCAACCATAAATTGAAATTAATTTATCTTTAATGGTTTTGGATAAAGCGGTTCTGCCTGATAATTTTGAAAATCGAATTTCACTCGAATCTCCAAACTTATAAGCAGCTATTTTTCTGCCATCACTACCTGTGATTCTATAAGTTTCAATCGCTATACCGTATTCTCTAACATCCCTCACTGCTCTGGGCGGGTGATTATAGCCATAAACCGTTTTTAATTCTTCACTGGTAATAAAACCGTATTTTAAAATATGCTCGATAACTATTTTAGGACGTTTTGCATTAACTGATTGCAATAATTCAAGAAACTCTTTTGAATAATCAGGCATAACACGACTCCGTAACCATAACTTCACGCGCCTTCTTTACATGAGGTTGTAACAATCGTTTGGCTAAGGCAGGGGAAATATACAGTGATTCAAACGTTATTTCTTGTCTACCTAATAGCGTTGCTTGCGATGAACGACCAGCATTAATTTCTACACAAGTTAAATTCAGTGTATTGGGTAATTTTTCACCATAGTTTTTATTACCTGTTTTACCATCATAACTAACTAAATAAGAAATACCTTGAGCATTTAATTCGGCTAATGATTCGATAAACTCACCATGATGAATACCCGCGTAATATCTTGAATCTTTATCACCACAGACACCTTGATAAGGCGGATCCATATAGACAAGATCAGTATTGACTACTTGTTTTAAAACAACTTTATAATCCAATGATGAAAATTCACATTTTCCTTTTAGTAAGGCAGAAACACCCTGTATATTTTTTCTCATAGTGGCAGGTAGTGTGCCTTTTCTGCGTTTATCTGGGCTTTGATTCATATACCCCGCATTATTATATCTAACAGCCCCTTTCGCACATCTGGCTAATAAATATAAAAATAACCGACTATCACCCGAGCAATTAAATTCATCCCGAACAGAAAAATAATGCCCAATACTGTCAAGCTGTTGCTCATGCCATAGTTTTTCATAAGCATTAGCTATCTCTTCTGGCGTTTCAATAATAAGTTGTAATAAATCCAGTAACGGTTTATTTAAATCATTAATTAAAAAACGATTCGCTTTTTTTTGATAAGCCGTTGCTACGCTGATAGCGGCAGTCCCTGCAAAAGGCTCTATTACTGTTTGCACATTTGCTGGAAAATATTCAAGTATGGTTGCAGCTAAATTTCTTTTACTGCCTTGATATTGTATGGGATGGGGGATTTTCATGTTTATTACGATTATTCGTCAGATAGTTTTTTATTTTTAGCAAGTCATATAAGCTATTGGCAATTAATGAGCTTCATTCCTCAGCCTATTCTATTCTACTATTTTGTTATTTTAGGCTTAATTTTTTGTAATCTTTCTCGTAATTCTTGCCCCATTTTTGGGTGCATTCTACTTAGGGTATTAACTCGCCCCATAGCCCTATTAAAGAGACTGTTGTATTCAGTGGAGTTTGCATTGTTTTCGTATGCCTGTTCACATTGGAAAACAGCGGCTTTTATTCTTGCACGTTCTGTTTTAGGAAGCGTTGGGGTTTCAGTGTTTAAATTAACTTTATGAAGTTGCTGTCTCACTCCATTTGACATTATTTTATGTTTGGCTTTATTTGGATTGCTATTAATGCTTTTCAACATACCAAATATTTTACTGATGATATATGACTGCTCTTCTTTGGAGATGTTTCTTGTACAGGAAACAGTAATATCATCAACAAATCGAGTGTAGTGATAACCTCTTTGAGATAAATCGTAAACTAATCTTGATTCTCTTTCCCAAAGAACCAAATTACATAAAAAACCGCTGGTTTTACCACCTTGAACTAAATATCCATTTAATGTTACAAGTTCGGATAGTAATTGAGATACATCATTAGTAAACTTGAAAAATCCAGCCCAAACTTCATGGACTACTTTTTGACTTATTGATGGGAAGAAATTAGAAACATCTTCTTTAATGACTACTTTTTTATTGGTATGAATTTGGCAGTTAGATAAATAATATTTTCCTTTTGCTCCACCCTGAATATAATCAGGGTAAATAACTCTCTTTAGCAATGAGCTACATATTTTTTCGTGAATACATTTAAGCTCAGGCTTAACATCATAAGTTGTTCGAAAAGATTTATCTTCTTTTTCAATTCGTTTCGTAATATAGAAATATTCATTCGATTTATTGGCAAGTGTAACAAGCTCTTCTTTTGTTAAGCCCAAAACTTTAGAAAGGGCTTCAACGCTACCTATAGGACTATGAGGATATATTGGTCTCATTAACATTGGCAGCCATCATTTGTAAAGCCGTTAGAGATATTTTTTCAGCTAGTTCCTTGCTAATCCCATTTAGTTCATTTACATCTGAAGCTAAAAACATAAATATACTTGCAGGAATATTAAGTGCTATGCAAAGTTTATTGATAGTTGATAAATTCGGGTCTCTTTTACCTTGTTCTAATAAAGATAAATAAGAAATAGACAAATCAGCTTTTTCAGCTAATTCAGTTTTGGTTATGCCTTTTTGCGTGCGGCAAAGTTTTAATGCTTTACTAATGTTCATAATTTATACTCTAAAAAATTAGTGACCTGCTGTAATTGTGTTATTTAAACTCATCCCAAATTTTTTCTAACATAGGAAGAAGAGCTAATGCTTTACCAAATAAAATTAATATTTAATTAACTAAAATCTGTCGATTTTCATAACTCTCTAAATCTTTAATAATCTGGTCAAGTTCTTCACGTTTACTACTGTCTATATCATTATGTAACTCTGCTCGAAGTTTTTTAATAGTTTCGATAGAGTCTTTTAAAAGTTTTTGATTTGTCATCTTTAAACTAATGCCTTGATTCAGTGCAAAATCGCACCCGTCATCAAAACGATATTGAACCGAATAGAACTGATATAGACAATACAGGTCACTTAAATTCCGCGCTTTCCCGTCGATTATTAGCTCTTTACTAAGTCGATATAATCCAATCAATTTAGTCCTGCTAATAGAATCCGTGTGCTGGATGGTAGATTGCTAAAACTCATGCAATCGGCTCTTAAGTGAGCCACAAACTAATTCAATATATAGAGTTTAACTTTTAAAATACATCAGGGTGGTTCACCCTGTCTGTAATGTGCATAATAGTCGCATATATTTACTTTGTCAACAATTTTTTGACCATCAGTCAAAAATGTATTTAAAAACACATTTATATCGTTCCCTGTTGCTTAGGTAAGTTAGAATACTAACGGGCAGCATAGTTGCTTAACCTAACAGTGTTGTTATCCGTTGAAAAACGTCAGTAAATCCGGCTTTAGTCAGGCGTTTAGTTTGCACGTTATAACGGCTGGTATGATACGAATTCACCAACACCAGTCCGTTAGGCAACTCATGTTGCACATTATGTGCAAACTTCGCACTATTCGCTTTTAATCCCAAGGCTTTTAATACTGCCTGATGTGCGACCGTGCCTAATGCCAAGATCACTGCGCGGTCGGGTAAAGTCTTCAACTCAGCGGCTAGAAATGAATTGCATTGCGTGATTTCCTCACCCGTCGGTTTATTTTGTGGCGGCAAACATTTCACCGCATTGCTGATACGGCAGTTAGTCAGTACCAGTCCATCATGCACCGATTCCGACAAAACCTGATTGCTGTAACCAAACTCATACAGAGCTTCATACAATAATAGCCCTGCATAATCACCCGTAAAAGGTCGCCCTGTAGCATTTGCGCCGTGCATTCCAGGAGCTAACCCGACCACCAATAACCTAGCATTAGCGTCACCAAACGGCGCGACAGGACGCGCATGATAATCAGGGTGCTTTTGTTTTACCTCGTCCAAAAAACCAGCCAAACGTGGGCATAAGCGACACCGTGAATCGAATATTTGTTTATTGAGCATTCTGTTTTGCTGTGTATGAAATTAGGGGGTTAGATTAAACCAGTCGTTATGTATAATAGAAGTTACGCATTGACGATCGGCTGAAGTTGAGGGTTAAGTGTTTCTTTCCCTTGGATAAAGCCCTTGATAAAAAAAGCAATCACCTCGTTGAACAAG
>WSSedA1B3DRAFT_1000118_pt1 | contig 21877 bp, 21 predicted proteins | sample WetSurSiteA1Bulk_FD_9468 | JGI IMG/M metagenome (IMG submission 9468)
TAATTCGCGAATCAATTCAAATTGTTTTCGACTAAGGTCGCTTGGATATTTTTTTCTCACCCGCTTATTATCAGGCTTTTAGATGAAATTTTGAACACGTTCTAAGCGTACGGTTTTGGTGAATTTTAGCGATTTTGATTGATACAAGAAATGAACACACTAAATCAATATTATTGAGCAATGTTTTTGCTGGTAGCTGTTACAAATTATTGCAAAAGTAAAAGATCAAATGAAACTAATAGAGTTTGATTAAATAAAGTCAGAACGTTTCGTTAGTTTTTATTTTCGGCAGAAGTTACGGCTGTTTTTGTATATGGTACTAATCGCTAATGCTTAAAAAAGTTACCCCATAAAACGACAGGATTTGAACCTGCTATCCCTTGTCTATCAGAAAGGTGAATGATTGTTTTTTAACGTTCAACTCCGTTCACATCATAAATATTTTCGCATAAAAATCATATAGTTATTTATTGCTTCGTTCAATGTCGTTCTGTATCATTCTATAAAATCCAGATAAATTGGTATCACGGGTGGTATCACGGAAAAATGAGTGTTCCTACCCCTTTTACAGATATTCCTACCATTTGTACAACGTGCAGGGTGAATCATGGCGGCTAATAAATTAACAGCAATGGCGTTTTCTAAACTGACACCAAACGACAAAGACCGTCTTGTATCAGACGGTGATAATTTGTTTGTGAGTATTCGAGCGGATAGTAACGGCGGTTCTAAATCGTTTCGTATGACCTACAGGATTGCAGGTAAAAAACGCTGGGTAACGCTAAAGGCAGCAACGCTGGCAGACGCGAGAGAAGAACGCGATAACTATAAAGTGATGGTTAAACAAGGCATTGATCCTGCCACTGAGAAAAAACTTATCATTGAACGTAACCGACAAGCGCAATTATCAGAACAAGCCGAGTTAGCCAAACTGGACGCACTTATCACGGTTAAAGATTTGTTTGAACGTTGGGTAGCTACCGATTTGAAAGATCGTAAGGACGTAACAGAAATTAGGCGAATGTTTGCAAAAGATGTGTTGCCGATGCTTGGCGGTTTAGTTGTTGAAAATGTGCGTAAAGGACACATTAGCCAAGTGACAGACGCGCTACTACTACGCGGCGTTAATCGTATGGCTAAATTGATTCTTGGCTTAATGCGGCAAATGTTCAGGTTTGCGGTTGACCATGACATCATTGATTTTGATCCCACTGCAAGCATTAACAAAGCCAAGATAGGCGGTAAACCCGTTGAACGTGAACGGGTATTGAGTGAGGATGAAATCAGACAACTTAAAACCAAAATGCCCGATGCTAACTTCATGCCGTCTACTGAGTACGCAATCTGGATAATGCTATCAACCTGTTGTCGTGTCGGTGAACTCTCCAAAGCACAATGGCAACATATCGACTTTAATGCAAAAACGTGGTTTATCCCTATCGAGAACAGCAAAAGCAAAAAAGCACACACGATTTACTTATCCGATTTTGCCTTGCGATATTTTCAGCAATTGGCAGTTATTAGGCATTCAGATACTTGGCTATTCCCTAACCGCGATAACAGCTCTCATGTGTCTGATAAAAGCCTATCCAAACAGGTTGATGGTCGTCAAAATCCTATCGTCCATAAGAACCGTGCAGCCAATAACACCGCGTTAATGCTGACAGGTAGCAAGTGGACACCGCATGATTTACGGCGTTCAGGTGCAACACACATGGGCAATCTTGGCATTAATCCCGATGTGATAGAAAAATGTTTGAATCATGAAGAACAAAACAAAATGAAGCGCGTGTATCAGCGGCAAGAATTAAAAGCCGAACAAGCCCACGCATGGCGCGTATTAGGTGACAGACTGGAATTATTGACAAGTGATAACAGCAACGTCATTCCGTTTGGTAAAAGTGCTTAATTTTTCTTTATGGTCAATTTTTAGCGGCTACCTAAAAACACTGGTGCGAAAGAAACACGGTACAATTCAAATCATTCAAAAACTCATATAGCCAAGCCTATGACTGCGTTAAATTCCCTTCTACACCAAGCCTTTAACGGTGAATTATGATAACACTCGACACCCTTAACCAATGGCTAATCGCCCCCGCTGAAAATGAAAATCTTGAATTCAAAGAAGCTAAAGAGCAATTTGATACTGGCAAAATCATGCGTTATTGCGTGGCGATAGCCAATGAAAAAGGCGGTTATTTGGTTTTAGGTATCACTGATAAAAAACCGCGCCGCGTTGTTGGAACACAAGCATTTTCGACAACAGCAGAACTTAATAAAATCAAAGAAATGGTATCTCAAAAACTGCAAATTCGGGTGAATACAACGGAGCTAAATCATCCAGAAGGTCGAGTGCTGGTCTTTGAGATTCCTTCCAGACCTGACGGTTACGCGCTTAATTTTGATGGTACTTATTTAATGCGAGCGGGTGAAGGATTAATGCCAATGACACCCGACCAATTGCGGCGTATTTTTGCAGAAGGACAACCCGACTGGTTTTTGCAATACGCAAAAGAAAATGCCAGTGCCGATGAAGTGGTTGCGCTATTGGATACACAGACTTATTTTGATTTGCTTAAATTACCCTATCCAACTACACGCGAGGGCGTTTTAGAAAGGCTTTCGGGTGAAGGTTTGATTGTAAAAGCACTACAAGATTGGTCAATTACCAATTTAGCGGCGATTCTACTGGCAAAACAACTGGATGCTTTTCCTCTGGCATTAGCGCGTAAAGCCCCGCGTGTTGTGATTTATAGCGGGATTAATAAATTACAAACTCGTGAGGATATGCAAGGAAATAAAGGCTATGCAGTCGGATTTGAAGGTTTAGTGAATTTTGTCCATTCTGCCGCACCTCAAAACCGTAGCACTGAACAAGTTGTGCGTGAAGAAGTAAAAATGTTTCCCAAACAAGCATTGCGCGAGTTAATTGCCAATGCCTTAGTGCATCAAGATTTTTTAGCCACTGGCGCGTCTGTCATGATTGAAATGTATGATGATCGTATTGAAATATCCAATGCAGGACTTCCACCAATTAGCCCTGACCGCTTTATAGACGAATATCGCTCAAGAAATGAACGTTTAGCCGATTTAATGAGACGGCTGGGCATTTGTGAAGAAAAAGGCAGTGGTATCGACAAAGTAGTGAATGCCTCCGAAGTCTATCAACTACCCGCGCCAGATTTTCGAGTGGGCGAATGCCGCACCACAGCGGTATTATTTGCTCATCAAAACTTTTCAGTAATGAGTAAAACCGACAGAATCCGCGCCTGTTACCAACATTGTTGCTTAATGTTTGTGAGCAACAAACGAATGTCTAACCAATCTTTGCGAGAACGTTTTGGCAGTTCAGAAGCAAAACCCGCAACCGTTTCGCTGGTTATCAGTGCAACTAAAGAAGCAGGATTAATCAAAGCGGACGAATCAGAAACCAATTCAACACGCTATGCACGTTATTTACCCTACTGGGCATAATTGAAAGTGCTTTAACGCAAATTAAAAATCAGCTTAATAAAAAACAAAAATCATTATTTATCATACAGATAAGTGCTTTAACGCAAATTAAAAAATCAATATCAAAGTCACGCTTTAAACTTAACGTGTGTTGTCATTTTTTTAAGTGTTAGCGGTGTTATGGGTGTTAGCTTCATGATTTATAAGCATAAACTCACTAACACATGAACTTTTAAAGGTGTTAGCGGTGTTAGCGAAAAAACTGGCGCGACCGCATTAACTTCTTTGGCAAATTATTCGACTATGGCGCGTTACCCGATGACGTAGCCATGATGAATTTAAACAGCTTAAAGACTGCATGGGCATGATAAGAACAGGCATACCGTTACCGACTGATCCACCGCCTAACACAGAGATAAATCACCAACAGCTTGGTTAAACTTTATCGGTTACTATAGACATCTACATCAAAAAAATACCGCCCGTGAAAACCAATGGCGTTACTTTACGCCAACCTCAAAAAACCCGTAACCCGTAACCCGTAAGTCAGAACCACTTGCGGGTTCTGACGTATGAGTTAAATTGGTGGGAAAAGCAAATCAAATGAACAAACTAAAAATTGTAACTTCAAACATTAAACCATTTTAGAAAATTGATAGTATGAAAGAAAAAACACCACAATCTATTGAACCCAATATTGCAGATTTAGCGAATGGTTGGCTTAAATCTCATAAGCTGGATTATAAATTAGAACAAGCGTCTTTAAATTCTGAAATTGATAAAGCTCTTGATGATTATTTCTCTAAAAATGGAGGGGCTGGTGGAAACCGTCCAGATGCAAAACTATTATTGCAAGATAAAAGTTTAGACTTTTACCCTATTCTTATTGAATATAAAGGTTATAAAGACAAACTGGTAAAACTTGACGGTGACGGACAGGTTGAAAATAGAACGGCTAAAAATGAACCGCATTTTAAAAATATCAATTCGTATGCTGTAAACGGAGCGGTGCATTATGCCAATGCCGTGCTTCACCATACCAGTTTCACCGATATTATCGCTATTGGAATGACAGGGTATAAAGACGAAAGCGGAAACATACAATATCAAATTGGCGTGTATTACGTTTCTAAAAGCAATTTTGGTGTTGGGCAAAAGGTGGGCGAATATTCAGATTTTTCTTTTCTAAAAAAAGAAAATTTTGACAAATTTATTGAGCAAGTAAAAACGTTGAGCTTAACACCAGACGAAATTGACAAACTCAAAGAACAACGAGAAAGAGAGATTGATATTAGTTTGGTAAAACTCAATAACGATATTTACCAAAATGAAAAAGGCTTAGGTGAAAATGACCGCGTTTATCTCGTTGCCGCTGCAATTATTGCAACACTTGGAATACCCGCTAAAGTGTCTCCCTTTGAAAAATCCGATTTAAAATCTTCGACAGAAAAAGGTAATACTGATGGCGATATAATTGTAAGAAAAATTAAAGCTTTTCTAAGCGAAAAAGAGTTACCGACAGAAAAGAAAAACTTAATATTAAGAACATTAGAAAACACGCTGACAACAGAAAACATTAACAAAGTTGAAAATGGTGAAAGCCAACTTAAACGGGTTTTTACCAAGATTGTCGATGATTTAGGCATCTATTATAAAATTGGTTTAACGACCGATTTTACAGGCAAGCTTTTTAATGAAATGTATGGCTGGCTTGGTTTTTCGCAGGACAAGCTCAATGATGTCGTGCTTACGCCTTCTTACGTTGCTAATCTTTTAGTGAAATTAGCAAGAGTAAACAAAGATTCGTATGTATGGGATTTTGCCACAGGTTCGGCAGGTTTATTGGTTGCTGCCATGAATGAAATGCTTAATGATGCCAAAAATAATATTACTTCGCCAGAAGAACTTACCCAAAAAGAAATCAAAATAAAAGCGGAACAATTACTTGGTTTAGAGTTGCTTTCAAGCGTATATATGTTGGCAATTCTGAATATGATTTTAATGGGTGATGGCAGTTCTAATATTATCAATAAAGACTCAATAAAAGATTTTGATGGAAATTATGGTTTTGGTAAAACCGACAGTAAATTTCCTGCGGATGCTTTTGTGTTAAATCCGCCTTATTCTGCAAATGGCAACGGAATGAATTTTGTGGAAAAAGCCCTTAATATGATGAATAAAGGTTATGCGGCTATTATTATTCAAAATTCAGCAGGTTCAGGAAAAGCAAAAGAATACACCACCAAAATATTAGAAAAACATACGCTGTTGGCAAGTATTAAAATGCCCGTTGATATTTTTATCGGGAAATCAAGCGTACAAACCAATATTTATGTTTTTAAAGTCAATGAAAAGCACCATAAAGACGATATGGTGAAGTTTATTGATTTTTCTGAAGATGGTTACACCAGAACCAGCCGTAAAAAATCAAGTAATAATCTAAAAGATACTAATCAAGCCAAAGAACGCTATGAAGAATTGGTCAACTTGGTACGTTTTGGTAAAAGCAAACTGGCTATTTTTACCGAAAATGAATATCACGAAAATACCATTGACCCAAAAAATGGCGCAGACTGGAATCAAACTGCACCAATTGATACTAAACCGACTTTGCAGGATTTTAAAAAAACCGTCTCTGATTATTTGGCTTGGGAAGTTACTTGTATTCTAAAACAACAAAATGCAGCGGATGAAAGCTTGGGAAAGTAAATACCCCGCTTAACGATAAATTGAAAAATGTTAAGTAGGGTGAATTTAAAATTGAAGAATTGTTCGATATAAGTCGTGGTAATATTTCAAATCAAAAAGAACTTATTACTGACTCTTTAGGTATTTCTTTTATTGCTCAAAATGATGACAATAATGGGTTTGTTGATATAGTAAAGCCACATAATCATAAGCAATTTAAAGGTAATTCGTTAATTGTTGGACGGCAAACAGGTATTGTCTATTATCAAGAGAAAGATTTCATAACAACCGATGGTGTTCTTGTATTAACAGCCAAAAATGATTTTCTAAAAAATAAACATATTGGTTTAGCGATAGCAAGTTCTTTAAATAAAAAAATGTACTCATTTGGTTACAATAATACTGTATCAGCCGAAAAACTAAATAAAGTTAAAATCCAACTTCCAATTAAAAATGGAAAAATAGATTTTGAATTTATGGAAAGCTTTATAGCGGAGTTGGAAGCGGAGCATATAGCGAAGCTAGAAACGTATTTATTGGCTACTGGATTAAAAAATTATAATTTAACAGCCGAAGAACAACAAGTTTTGAATGATTTTGAAAAAATGCAATTTGAAAGTTTTAATGTTATTGATGTTTTTAATGTAAAAAATACAAAGAATATCTTATCAAGAGATATTATTGAAAATAGCGGAAAAACGCCTTATTTGTGTGCAAGTGCAGAAAACAATGCCGTGAGTTCTTACATTTCTTTTGATGAAAAACAGTTAGATAAAGGAAATTGTGTTTTTATTGGTGGGAAAACTTTTGTTGTTACCTATCAAGAAAAAGACTTTTATTCAAATGATAGTCACAATCTGGTTTTGTATCTAAAAAATGCAGAATACAGAAGTAAATTGAATCAATTATATTTAGCCACTTGTATTAATAAAAGTTTAGGGCATAAATATTCTTGGGGCGATAGTATCAGTAATAGAAAAATCCAAACAGACAAAGTATCACTTCCAACAGAAAACAAACAACCCAATTACGCAATAATGGAAACTTTTATCTCTGCCATTCAGAAATTGATTATAAAAGACGTGGTTTTGTATGTTGACAGAAAATAGCCATGTAGCCCATAGAATGGGTAGAATAAAACGAAACCCTACAACTCATCACCGATGAAGGCAATTATTGCGGCGCAAATCAAAAGCGGCTGATTATCTTTGAAGAAGACTAAAACCCCGTATTTATTTAAAGCCAAGGACGGTAAAAAAGCCCACGTTTTCCCGTGCAGAAAAGTTGCGCTAAAAGACACGCAAAAGTTGCGTTAAAATTCGCCGACTTATCAGATATGGCGCAGGTTAGGAAGTATAAAAAAGCACGATAACAATAACCAAATTACCAACCATAAGCGTAAAGTCAAAACGCACAATTCGTGCAAAAAAAGACACGCAAAAAAGCACGGTGCTTTAAATGTTGTAAATAGAGAAATTGTTGATGAACCCAGCATCATAAGCGCAAAGTCCAACACGGTGTAAAAGCTGTTAAAACTCACAAAACCAGATAGCTTTAGCGGGCGATAAGTGGGATTCGTTACCCCATTTCTGGTTATTCCTTTCGTAACGATTACACTGTAACGAGGTGTAGATTTATGCCACTTGATGAAGCTGGACGCAAAGAAAGAGCCACGAAAGCGGGTAAAGCATCGGGTAAGAAAAGAACCGATGAAACATGGCAAAGAGACCATGAAATATATCGCGCTTATATTTACCTATCGAAAGAATCACCACAAGAAAAATGGGATGTAAAACTTGCGCGTGAATTTTTAGAAGCTCATGGAATCAGTGCCAAAATCAAAAAACATGATCCTACGCCTTATCGAAAATTAGCCAATGCAACAGGCTTAACACGACAACGAATTTACCAGATTGTTAAAAAAAGAAACTAAGAAAAACAAAAGTAACATAGTTCGCTTCACGCGGATTTGCTGGATTCTTCTATTTTTCGGTATTTTTCGACTAAAAAATAACTGTTTATTTTCAATAAGTTAGCTCAATGATGTTTTGCCGCAGTCATTAACGTTCATTTACTGTAAAAACCCGCTAAATTACCCGCTAAGCCCCGTTCATAATTTATCTGACGCTGGAAACAGCACACGATTTATTAACGAACGAGAAAATAGTAATGAAAAAAGCAAAAGTAGTTGAGTTCCAACCAAAACCTATCCAAACAGCAACAGCACGAATTAATCTACCGCAACAATTAGAAAATGATTCCCTATTGCGATTACCTCAAGTATTAGCCGTTTTCCCTGTTGGTAAAACTTCTTTTTATGCGGGTATCAAAGATGGACGCTTCCCCGCCCCAATTAAACTTGGCAGTAGAATCAGTGCGTGGCGTAGCAGTGAAATAAAAGCCCTAATTGATAGCATGGGAGGCGTGTAATGCCTCACTTGACTATTAAACCAATGGTGGCTATTCTGTCCGTGCTGTTCCCTCATGGAGCGGCACGGTTTGACAGCCGTAAAAAACACAAGATGCCACACAAAGCGCGTCTAGTCTGTAGATTGCGTTCTTCAATGCAAGTAATAATCTATGGTGGGCGTTATTTGGGGAGCGAAAGCTCGCAGGATTCTTGTGTCCTGTCTGTCAACCCGTCTAACGTTCACCGCCCAATTTTTGACAGGATTAAGCGGTGTCCTCAAGTATTCACAAGGACTTCCACCATGCCACGCCATAATTCCGCCCAAAAACCAACGCCCGATGCTTATGGTATCTATCGCGTTAATCCAGACTCAACACCCCCTAAAGGTTTTAAACAACTTTGCAATCAATGCCACTTTGACCATTTTAGTGGTGCGTATCGTTACTGCCCCAACTGTGGTGCAGAAGCGGTTAATCATTGTCGTTATGTTGAAGTAGTACGCACAAAAAAGCCACGATAACCTAGGTTAGTCGTGGCTTTCCGTGTTCATTTTGTAATACAGCGGGCAGTTGTATTGTAGCAAAATGGCGCGGTAATTTACGACTAATTCTTAATTTTTTAGGAATTAGCAATCATGTACAACGAATTTAAAGACGCAATTAGCGCGGTGGGTTTAATACCGCCTGACAACATACCTATGGGCAAAATTATTGCCTTTGCAGGTTATCAAAAACTAAAAACTAACAAAGCAGCACGGTGTTTTTTATTCCCTGATGGACGCAGCGGTTGGTTTATGGATTACAGCACTGGATTGTTTGAAGTGTGGCAATCTGAACGCGCCACGCCTTACAGCAAAGAAGAACGGCAAGCCTTTCGAGAGCAGTGCGAACGTGATCGTGTGGCGCGTGAAGCGGAACAAGTGCAAGCGCGTGAACAAGCCATTAAAAAAGCCCTGACTATCTGGCAACGCGCCATTTATACGGATAGTGACAATGAATATCTGTATCGCAAGAAAGTACAGCCACACGGTGCAAAAACGGGCGATTCAGGCAATTTGAAAGGCGTGTTAATCCTTCCAATTTACGACAAAGACTTAAAGCTGGTTAATCTGCAATTCATTCAAGCCGATGGTGAAAAACGCTTCTTATCGGGAGGAAAAAAGAAAAATTGCTTTTGGTGGTTAGGTAAAAAAAGCAAACAAAACGCCCGTATTTTAATAGCCGAAGGTTTTGCAACGGCGGCTAGTTTGCAGCAACAAACAGGCTTACAGGTGTTTATCGCTTTTGATGCTGGCAACTTAATCAATGTGGCTAAAATCGTTCGAGCAAAGAACCCAGACGCTGAAATGATTATCGCAGGTGATAACGATGTATCAGGAACAGGACAAACAGCGGCACGGGCGGCGGCGTTGGCAGTATCGGGTAAATATCTGATACCGCCACAAGTCGGGCAGGATTGGAATGATGCTATTAACGCGGGGGTGATGCTATGAGTAACGGATTTAAAAACACAGATTTATTTGATGACATTATTGATGTTCCTGTTAATCAACCAACAATTAACCAAGATGCTAACACCTTGAAAAATGCAGATGTTAGTGAAAAACAGATTATAAATCATGAGCCTAACACCGCTAACACCACTAACACCGAAAAAAACACTAATGCGATTATAGACCTATCCACTGCCATAGACCCACACACTACGCCACCTGAAACTATAAGCCAAGATTCGCCTAGCTTACATGACCGCCCGTGTTATTGGTGTTATGGCGATTTTTGGACAAATCATGATGGTAAACAACAGGGCGCGGGTGTTTGGTATCACAGTTATAACAAGGATAAATACGGGGAAGTTACCGCGACAATTGACACTTGGATATGCGGTGAAATACAGGTTAATGCCATTGCCAGAGATAAATCAGGGCGGTCTTTTGGTCAAGTCTTACGTTTTAAAGACCGATTAGGGCAGTGGAAAACATGGAATATGCCCACTCACTTATTGGCTGCGGCTAGTAGTGATTTGTTAAAAGAACTGCTCGATATGGGCTTAAATTTTAACTATCACAAACGCGACAAAATTCCCGCTTATATTGCCTCAAGAAACCCGACTAAAACCGTATGGACGGCTGCACAAGTTGGTTGGTTTGATGGCAAGTTTGTTTTGCCTGATACCACTATCGGCAATGAATCAGACGATGTGCTGTTTCAGACTGAAAGCATGAATCAGCAAGAATACATCACACAAGGCACACTTAACGAATGGCGCGATACGGTAGCGGCGTTGTGTACTGATAATCCGTTGTTAATGTTCAGTGTGTGCAGTGCTTTTGCGGGTGCATTACTCAAACTCTGCAATATGGACGGCATAGGGTTTCATATTTTTGGTGAAAGTTCACGCGGTAAAACAACAGGCTTAAAACTAGCCGCTAGTGTTTGGGGGCATTGGGAAAAATACAAGCGATCTTGGAAAGCCACCGCTAACGGCTTGGAAGGCGCGGCTTTATTGTTTAACGATGGTTTACTGACATTGGATGAAATAGGCGATATTGACCCAAAAGAATTGCAGGATGCTTTGTATATGTTGGGCAATGGTTCGGGCAAGCAACGGGCTAATGTTCATGGCAATGCTAAAAGCGTTAAAACGTGGCGTATTGCGGTGTTATCGAATGGCGAAAAGACCATTGAAGCGCAACTCGCACAAAAGGGTTTTACAGTCAAAGCAGGGCAGTTAGTTCGACTGTTACAAATTCCCTTGTTTAGTCAATATGGCGCGTTTGATAACCTGCATGATTGCCCCGATGCACGTTCATTTGCCGATGGTATTGTTAAACGTGCCACACAGTCTTATGGCACAGCAGGGCGTGATTATCTGGAAAAATTAACCCGTGATACCGATACCTTAGAGAATATCTCACAACGGCTTGATGAGGCTCTTAAACAGTTTGGTGACAACTTATCACCCCAAGAAAAACGGGCGGCAAAATCCTTTGCATTGGTCGGTATAGCTGGAGAATTAGCTACTGCTTACGGTATTACAGGCTGGACTCAAGGCACGGCAACACAAGCTGCTTTAAGTTGTTTTGAACAGTGGCGCGGTTATCGCGGTGAAGGTGATACTGAACAGCAACAGATTTTAAATGCGGTATCAGCTTATCTTGAAAAATACGGTGATGCTCGATTTACCTGCATCCTTGAAGACATACAACTACGCGGTGAACGGTCGGGCTATTGGCGGTATGAAAATAATGTTAAGCAGTGGCTATTTACTAAATCAGGGTTACAGGAAGCTACCAAGGGCTATGACCTTAAACAAGTCGTGGCGGTATTAAAAAGCGCGGGATGTTTAATCCTTGATGGTGAAGGCAAAAACACTAAAACAGCGAGTTTTAAAAACAACGAAACCAACGCTAAAAGGTTTTATTTTGTTTGCATTAACGCTAACACCACTAACACCTTGAAAAATGCAGGTGTTAGTGAAAAACAGATTATAAATCATGAGCCTAACATCGCTAACACCACTAACACAGAAAAAAATGGAAACGTAATTAAGTTTACACCCTCAACCGCCGTCATTGTCGATATGGGTATTAAATACGATGCTGACACCGACACGGGGGTGATTTAGTTATGACGATTTACCACCGCACCATTCACAAAATGAAACAGCAAGGTTTTATCGTGGACTTTGATTATCACGGTTTAATCGTTAAACCATTTTCTAAGCTAAGCACTACGCAGTTGGAGTTTTTAAAAACCAATAAAGCGGCAATGCTTGATGCACTAATCGATCACAGACGATTTTGCTATGAATGCGCTAATCGCTATGGTGATGGACGGTGCAAAGTACAAGTTTATGCAGGTATAGATGATATGCCAAGAAACTGCAAAGATTTTGCAGAACGTGATTAACGCCTGAAAATAGCAAGGGTGAAACAATGAACAACGGATTTAAAAAAGGGCAATCTGGCAATCCAAACGGAAGACCCGCGAACAAAACACCTGCCACCATTATAAGAAAATCTATTGTTGAGGATATACCCGACATAGTGGCTAAATTGGTGGAATTAGCTAAAGAGGGGGATGTTCAGGCGGCAAAGGTGTTGCTGGATAGAGTGTGTCCTGCGCTCAAGCCGCAAGCCTTACCGATTAACTTGCCTACCAATGGCACAGGGCAATGAAATCATACGCGCCACTCTAAGCGGTGAAATACCGCCTGATATTGGCAGTCAGTTAATCACCGCGTTAAGCAATCAAGGTAAGTTAATCGAATTGCAAGAAATGCAGGAACGCCTACAGCGCATTGAAAAGCAACTTGAGGCTAGACCATGAAACCCGACCAAGTAACCAAACTGTATAAACAACTGACACCGACCGAACAAGCAAACTTAGCTATTGATGCAATCAAGCGGTTTGATGATGCTGATTTTCAGCTAATCCACAACAGTGTCAAAAGGTGTACTTATGAATGCCTACATAAAGACTACCAGATGCAAATAGAAGCTTTTGAACGCTTAGCCTTAACTTATGGTGTGCAGTATTGGAAAAACCAAGCATTGGCAACACTGGCATTAAAACATCATGATAATGAGGTAAACGGACTTAATTCAGAATTGAAAGACCTTGCTCTAAACGCTTGGAAGGTATTCCTAATCCATCTTGGTTGTATGGAACTGGCATTAGCTGAAATCTGTACCAAAGCGCACATAGACATTAACGCAGTTAAATGGCTTGCTGAAATTGAGGATAGCAATGCTTTTCCCCCTGTTCCGACTCAGTGCAACTTAGAATCATCTGAGCATTTTGACTTCTACACGAAACTTTTTAGCGCGGCAGTTTTTACTGATAAGCCAGTTTAATCACGTTTTTTTGTGCCTAAAATTAGGCAAGCGTTAGAAATTGGTATCACGAGTGGTATCACGAAACTGTAAAACGCCTGTTTTTGAGTTTTGGTATTTTTACAACTCATTGATTTTATTGGTCGGAACGACAGGATTTGAACCTGCGACCCCTTGTCCCCCAGACAAGTGCGCTACCAAGCTGCGCTACGCTCCGATTATTTTATAGGATGATTTTTTGAATGAGATTGTGAATACAATCCCTGAAAGCGAGGGGCGAATTATACAGGATTCACCCCGTTTTTGTAGCTTATTTTAGTAATTCTAAAATGTCTTCGAGATCAGCAACCATTTGGTGTATGAGTTGCTTGGTGATGGTAGCATTGTCTTTGTTTTCATCACTGCTTAAATGCACTTTTGCGCCACCGATGGTGTAGCCTTGTTCGTATAATAATGAACGTATCTGCCGTATCATCAAGACATCATGTCGCTGATAATAGCGGCGATTTCCGCGTCTTTTTATCGGGCTAAGTTCGGTGAACTCTTGTTCCCAATAGCGCAATACATGAGGTTTGACTCCGCACAATTCACTGACTTCACCTATGGTGAAATAACGTTTTGCGGGAATGACTGGCAAATCATTATTACTCGGATCCAACATACGCTTCTACTCGGGCTTTTAGTTTTTGACCTGAACGGAATGTTACCACACGCCGTGCTGTAATGGGAATCTCTTCACCTGTTTTTGGATTTCTACCTGGTCGACTGCTTTTATCACGCAGTTCAAATTTTCCAAACCCAGAGATTTTTACTTGTTTTCCGTGTTCCAAGGAGGTTTTAATTTCTTCAAAAAAGAACTCCACCATGTCTTTTGCTTCACGTTTGTTTAAACCTAGCTCGTCAAACAAGGTTTCCGCAAAATCTGCTTTTGTTAATGCCATGAATCAATCTCTCAATTTTGCGCCCGTGTTTCGGGTCAGTGTGTCTAACAACGTGCTAACTATAGCATCTATTTCTGAATCTGTAAGTGTTTGCGCGTCATTTTGTAGGGTTATACTGAGTGCCACACTTTTACAGCCTTCTGCTACGCCTTTGCCACGATAAATATCAAAGATAACAATATCTTGTAAGGCGGGTTCATTGCAGTTTTTAATGCAGTCAATTAATTGGTTTGCGGTGATGTCATCATTGACTAGCAATGCTAAATCACGGCGTACGGACGGATACTTAGACAGCGACTTAAATTTAGCAGGTGTTTTAGTTAATACTAGGTCTTGTGCCAGTTCAAACAAAAATACTTGGCTATCAAAGCCCAGTTGTTTTTCGAGATTAGGATGTAACATACCTAACCAGCCTAAACTTTGACCGTCTTTATTGAGTATTTCAGCAGTTTGATACGGATGCAAGGCGGTTTGTTCAGCGGGTACAAATTGGACTGTACAAGCTGTTAAGCCAAATAAGGCTTCCACATCGGCTTTCACATCAAAGAAATCCACTTTGCGGGTTTTTTCACCCCATTGTTCAGTGTAGGCACTACCTAAGGCTAAACCCGCGAGCATTTTTTCTTGTTGCGTTGCGCCGTCTTTTTGCACAAAACGCAAACCTGTTTCAAACAAACGCACGCGGTTTTGTTGACGGTTAGTATTATGCAACGCCGCTTTGATTAAGCCACACCATAAGGTAGTACGCATCACTGCCATATCCGCTGAGATGGGATTTTTTAAGCGTACCACTTCATCATTAGGCGCGATAATTTGTTGAATGTCTTCATCAACAAAGCTGTAAGTGATGGCTTCTTGATAGCCTCTATCGACTAACAAATCTTTCACGCGGTCGAGTTCTAACACGCTTTCAGTGGCTAAACCCAATTGCGAACGCATGAGTAAACTGCTGTTAGGCAGGTTGTTATAGCCCACGATGCGGGCAATTTCTTCGATTAAATCGGCTTCGATGGCAACATCAAAACGAAAGCCTGTTGGCTTGACTTTCCAGCCGTCCGCCTGAGTTTCTACATCCAGACCTAAACGTTGAAAAATAGATACCACACGTTCATCAGCAATGGCGATACCTAACGTTTTTTCCAGACATTGTCGTCTTAACAACACGGCATCCCGTTTGGGCAAAGTGTCTGTTGTAGTCACTTCGGTAATTGCACCAACGCTACCGCCAGCAATCTCAACAATTAATTGCGTAGCGCGTTCAATGGCACGGTGTTGTAAGGTAAAATCCACGCCACGTTCAAAACGGTGTGAAGAATCGGTGTGCAAACCATAAGACCGCGCTTTACCTGCTATCGTTTGCGGGGTAAAAAACGCGCATTCTAAAAATACGTCTTGGGTGCTGTCGCTGACGGCGGATTCACTGCCACCCATGACACCTGCCAATGCCAGAGCTTGTACGTCATCAGCAATCACCAGAGTTTCTGTATCCAGCTTAATGCTCTGCCCGTTTAATAATGCCAACGGCTCATCGGCTTGCGCATAACGCACCGTAATACCGCCTGTTAATTTTGCGGCATCAAACGCGTGCAATGGTTGACCTAATTCGATTAATACATAGTTAGTGACATCAACCACCGCGCCTAAACTACGCACACCTGAACGGCGCAGACGCTCCTGCATCCATAACGGCGTTTCGGCTTGTGGATTAACGCCTTTAATTAACCGACCTAAATAACGGGGGCAGGCTTCTGGGGCTGATACGGTAACGGTCAACGTATCAGTATGACTGACGGTAATGGCTTCAAACTGCGTTGCCGTCCAATCCATTTCATTTAATACCGCCACTTCTCGCGCAATACCTTCTACACTTAAACAATCGGCACGATTCGGCGTTAAATCCACTTCAATAATCGAATCGTTCAGCGATAAATACTCACGAATATCCATGCCCACTGGTGCATCATTCGGCAATTCCATTAAGCCGTTGGCATCGGTGGCAAGCCCTAGTTCTTTTTCAGAACACAGCATTCCAAACGATTCCACACCGCGTAATTTAGATTTTTTGATTTTAAAATCGTCGGGTAATACCGCGCTACACAAAGCGGCTGGAATTTTCAAACCCACGCGCACATTCGCCGCACCACAGACAATTTGTAAGGGTTCAGCTTCGCCGACATTAACGCGACAAACGCGCAATTTATCCGCGTCTGGGTGCTTTTCCATTTCCAGCACTTCTCCGACTACAACACCGCTAAATAGTGCCGCCGCAGGTTCAACTGAATCAACTTCCAGCCCTGCCATTGTTAATTGTGCCACTAACTCATCGGTCGTAACGGCAGGATTAACATAACTTCTTAACCACGTTTCACTGATTTTCATGAGGACTTCCCTGTTAGTTAAATTGTTGTAAAAATTTCAGGTCGTTTTCAAAGAACAACCGTAAATCATTGATGCCATAACGCAGCATTGCCAAGCGTTCAACGCCCATACCAAATGCGAAACCGCTGTAACGCTCGCTATCAATATTAACGGCTTTAAACACCTCAGGATGAATCATGCCGCAACCCATCACTTCTAACCAGCCTGTATGACTACAGACGCGGCAGCCTTCACCGCCACACATCACGCATTCAATATCCACTTCGGCAGAGGGTTCAGTAAAGGGGAAATAAGACGGTCTAAAGCGCACTTGAATATCTTTTTCAAAAAATGCGCGTAAAAATCCATACACCACGCCTTTTAAATCAGCAAAACTGACATCGGTATCGACTAAAAAGCCTTCCACCTGATGAAACATGGGCGTATGGGTAATATCCGAATCACAACGATACACACGACCTGGCGCAATGACTTTTAAGGGTGGGGTTTCCGATTCCATGACGCGAATCTGCACGGGTGAAGTGTGGGTTCTTAACACACGGTGCGCATCAAAATAAAACGTGTCGTGCATAGCACGCGCTGGATGATGCGCGGGGATGTTTAAGGCTTCAAAATTATGATAATCATCTTCAATTTCAGGTCCTTCAACAACCGCAAAACCGACGCTGGCAAAGATTTTGTTAATGCGTCTTAATGTGGTGGTAACAGGATGCAACCCTGCAACCGCTTGTCCACGTCCTGCCAGCGTGACATCAATGCGTTCACTGGCTAAGCGTGCGCTGAGTGCTGAGTGTTCCAAGTCAGTTTTTTTGGCATCCAATTGGGCTTGAAAACTGTCTTTGGCTTGGTTAATCACCTTCCCTTGTTCGCGTCGTTGTTCGGGTTCAAGTGAACCTAAGGTTTTCATGTGCGCGGTAAACACGCCTTTTTTACCTAAATAATGCACGCGAACAGCATCAAGCTGTATAAGGTCGGAGGCAGCAGCAAGCTCTGATAAGGCTTGCGCGAGAAGTTCGTCTAAGGATGTGGACACGGTGTTGGTTCGCTGTGTTGTGTTTAAAAAGAGGGAGATTTTATCACGGGATGGCGTTATGGAGTCCAATAGCTTCAGCTATTGGATATAAAAACAGCTAAAGCTGTTTTACTCCGAATAAAGCGTGTCACTACCATCCATATTGCCTGTTTGCTGATAGAGTAACGGGCTACCTTGATTAAGAATAGCACCTGCAATAACATTGCAAACCACGATTTTATGATCTCCTGCATCGGTATAATGACTTACATGACAATCAAAATACGCCAAACTATCGGCCAATACAGGCGCGGTCGATAGCCCTTGTTGCCAAGTAAAGCCTGCCATTTTGTCTTTATCATGAGGACGACCAAAATGCTCAGCAATATGTGCTTGATCTTGTCCTAATACATTGACGGTACATACCCCGCCTTCTTGTAGCAAACTGTATGAATAGTGTTCAGGGTTAATACTGATGGCTAATAAGGGTGGATCAAAAGACACTTGCATCACCCATGCGGCAGTAAACGCGTTGTGATGTACACCATCACTAACCGCAATAACATAAACACCGTGAGTTAACTGTTTAAATAAATCATTCATGGTTAAATCGCCAATTTAATGCGCATTGATAAATCCACCGCTTTGATGTGCTTAGTCAACGCACCTATGGAAATAAAATCCACCCCAGTGTCTGCGATGGTGCGGATGTTGGTTAAATCAATATTACCCGAAGCCTCTAGTTCTACGTTACCTGCTGTTAGCGTCACTGCCGTGCGTAAATCCTCAAGGCTAAAATTATCCAGCATAATACGGTCTGGTTTGGCGGCTAACGCTTCTTGCAATTGTGGCAACGATTCAACCTCAACTTCTACCGCCACGGTGCTGAGTTCACGCGCTGTCTGTACAGCTTTAGCAATAGAACCCGCCGCCATAATATGGTTTTCTTTGATTAATACGCCATCATACAAACCGATACGGTGGTTATAACAACCGCCACATTTCACTGCGTATTTTTGCGCATCGCGTAAGGCTGGAATAGTTTTGCGGGTATCCAATACTTTACAGTTTGTGCCTTTAACCGCCTCGGCATATTGTCTGGCGACGGTTGCCGTTGCTGATAAGGTTTGTAATAAATTTAATGCTGTGCGCTCACCTGTTAATAACGCTCTAGCAGAGCCTTGAAGTTTACACAGCAGGGTATTTTTAGCCACGCTGTCACCTTCTTTAACTTGCCAGTCAACACGAATATCGGGATTCAACTGTTTAAACACCGCATCAAACCAGGCTTGACCACATAACACCATGTCTTCACGCGTAATGACTTCCGCTTCGGCATAAGTGGATTCAGGAATAATCGCGGCAGTTATATCACCCGTGCCAATGTCTTCTGCTAAATAAGGCGTGATGTCGATGGGTTTCTGTGGGTTAGTCATAATGATAATAAGCTGATGGTAATGATTGAACCACTATATTGACCACTGCCACTGATGTCAATTTTCAACAACGTGTTTTATCACTGACCACGCACTAAGTTTTTGCTCAAACGTTAAGCTTGCCATTGCTGGACTGGTTGACGGCAAGCGCGTACCAGCCAAAGTTTGCCATTGCTCAGCAAGTTGCGGCAATACACGCTTATGATATGCCTGATAAGCACAACTGCCATTGAAAAAAATATGTTGTATGCAGGGATGTTGAGCAAAGAAACTTGCAAAATCATTGCTGATGATAGACGCATTACTAATATTACTGTCCAAACTACCCTGTCGTTCACAACATTGAATCACATCCCAAAGAGCTAATTTGTGCTGTTGTAACGCCAACAGTTTATCAGCATAATGCAGATCAACATTAAAACCGAACAAATGAGCGATAATTTTCCAAAACCCATTACGCGGGTGCGCATAATATTGTTGCTGTGCTAATGACAGCTTACCTGGCATAGAACCTAGAATTAATACCCGCGCATCAGTTTGAGCGATAGGAGCAAGACTTATCACACTTTGTTTATGTTTACCTATGTCCACTATGAATCACCCGATATTTACATTGTATTAACTAATACTAGGCACTTAATAATAATCAATAGCTTACAAATTATTAACTCGCTACAGCCCTTGATTCATCAATTAGAAATTATTTTATAGGTGAAAGCGTATGTTAGCTAAGTTATACGCGTTTCAAACGCACAATCAACAAAATCGCCAGTGCTTGCGCCAGTGCGAGACAAAATAATCCGCTCTCCATTTGTTGCGTGCCATCTTTAAGCCAACCCAATAAAGCGGGACTGACATAACCGCCTAACCCACCGATAGAATTAATCAACGCAATACCACCCGCCGCTAAGCGTCCCGATAACAACCCAGTGGGAAACGACCAAAACACCGCCACTGATGCTAATACCGTCATGGTTGCCAGCGATAAAGCGGCTAAAGACGGTACTAACTCATATTCAAACACTACCGCCAACACAAATCCGATACAGGTACTTGCCGAGCAAGCGATTAAATGCCAATAGCGTTCTTGGGTTTTGTCGGAATGAATACTAATCAACACCATGCCAACAATGGCAACCGCGTAAGGCACAGCGGTTAATACGCCGACTAGCAACAAATCCGTTGTGCCTAAATCGCGAATAATTTGTGGCAACCAAAAGGACAGACCGTACAAGCCTGTGACCAATAAAAAATAAATTAATGCCAAATGCCACAACGGTTTAAACAGCACGATTTCTTTAAAACTGACGTGTTGATTATCGGTTGTAGCCTCGCTAGCAAGATTCGCCAACAACAGTGCTTTTTCATCTTCGTTTAACCAGGTCGCTTTAGCAGGCGAATCACTGAGTACCCAAAAACTCAAAAAACCTAATAACACCGCTGGAATGCCCTCGATAATAAACAGCCATTGCCAACCGTGCAGCCCCTGCCAATTATCAAAAACCGTCATAATCCAGCCTGACAATAAACTGCCAACTATGCCAGTCATCGGAATCGCCAGTAAAAACACCGAAATCGTTTGTGTGCGTCTAGCGTTGGGATACCACAAGGTTAAATAATAAATCACCCCAGGAAAAAACCCCGCTTCACCAATACCCAATAAAAACCGCAGCCCATAAAACGAAGCCACAGAATTTACCCACAGCGTCGCCATAGACACCAAGCCCCAGACAATAATGATTCGAGCCAGCCACAGCTTAGCACCCACGCGATGCAGTATTAAATTACCAGGCACTTCAAAAAAGAAATAGCCAATAAAAAAAATGCCCGCACCGATACCATAAACAGTATCGCTAAAGCCTAAATCGCTATTCATCTGTAATTTAGCAAAACTGATATTAACTCTATCTAAGTAAGCAACTGCAAATAATAAAAACAAAAACGGCAATAATCGCCACGAGACTTTACGGTATAAGGCTTGCTCTATGGCATTTTTATCTGACATTACGATTCCTGATTTTGCAGGTGACACGGGAGCTTAAGGCTTAAACGACTGATAGGTTTATGTTTCATGAGGAGGTGATTGGAAGAAGTAGGTCAAGCTAAAGATGTCGAGTTACACTGTCATTAATCTGACCTACAAGACTACGATTTATATGAATTTATTAACAGATAATGCGGTTGAGTGAATTATTTGAATTAAATCATTTGAATCACAATCGCCAACTAAATCTTCAGTCTCATTAATTACAATAAGAAAGGCAATTTTTGCGCCTTTTTTTTGCGCGGCTATCGTTAATTTTGTCATAGCATCAGCAACAGATTCATTTTCTCTTTGAACTCTTATAGGAACGGGCTTGGATAAGTAGTTTCTCTTGAGAATAGCATCTATACCTGCATTTCTATGAACCACGACAATATCTAATCCTACCAGTAAAGCCAGCGATTTTTCATTATCATTTAAATAGGAACAACGCCCATTTTTTAACAGAGCTGATTCGGTTTTTATCAGATCATTTAGACGGCAATGAGTTAATTCAATTGCATCCGAAGAAATATCAATACCCATATAGTTTCTATTTTGAAATTTAGCAGCAACCAATGTTGTGATGTGTTAACACTTATCAGGACAAAAAGTTAAGCAGTTTTTAGCTGCATTTCGTAGTTGACGGGCGAGACATAGCCATTGCCGGAATGCAATCGTTGTTGATTGTAAAACAC
>WSSedA1B3DRAFT_1000121_pt1 | contig 21821 bp, 20 predicted proteins | sample WetSurSiteA1Bulk_FD_9468 | JGI IMG/M metagenome (IMG submission 9468)
ACCAGTACACTACCGCTGGAACTTACTCCGTATCGCTGAAGGCAACAAACACCGCCGGTAGCAATACCATAACCAGGACCAATTACATTACGGTCAATACACCTCAGGTAACTAAAACCCTCCAAACGACCCCCCAAACGAATGTTGGCGTTTTCCGGTCCGGTGGAGCTTGGTACCTGGACATGAACAACAACGGTGTATGGGATGGTGCACCAACAGACAAAGCATTCTCATGGGGAAAACTGCGTGGCGATATTTCGATCACGGGGGATTGGAATGGGGATGGTATAACAGAGACCGGGATCTTCCGGAACGGTGACTGGCACTTAGATATGAATAATAACGGTGTATGGGATGGTGCACCAACAGACAAAGCATTCTCATGGGGAAAACAGTCGGGTGACATCCCCATTACCGGGGACTGGAATGGAGATGGAATTACCGAGACCGGGATCTACCGCGGGGGTACATGGTACTTAGACATAAATAATAACGGTGTATGGGATGGTGCACCAACAGACAAAACATTCTCATCGCGAAAACAGCGTGGCGATATTCCCATCACAGGAGATTGGAATGGGGATGGTATAACAGAGACCGGCATATTCCGGACCGGTACAGGGTTCTTCCTTGACACGAACAACAATGGTGTACGGGATACAAGCGACAAAGTGCTTGCCTGGGATCTACAATCCAATGATATACCCGTAGCCGGGGATTGGAATGGGGATGGTATAACAGAGACCGGCATATTCCGGAACGGTGACTTTTACCTGGATATAAACAATAATGGTCATTGGGATACTGGGACTGATGTGATTTATCCGATCGGTCAGCCAGGGGATAATCCGATTACTGGAAAATGGTAGAGAGAATCAAAATTTAATTTTTTTAACCTTTTTCGTAACGATAAAATATTGTATTGACGGATTTAGTTTAATTTCACACGCTGCTCGGTACTAATCCTGTTCCCCAAGTGCAGAATAAGGGTTATAGAAACTTATTGTGTTGTATAAAAAATGATATTCTGAAAGTGAAATATCATAGAGAAATTAAAATAGCATTAACACCGTGACGTAAGTCAAAACGTAACACATTGAGAGTTGGTAAATGTATCCATAACCGTAAAACAGGGAAACCCGAGCGGTCATGGGTTTTTTGGAATTTGATTACTTTAAGACTGGGAAAATGATAATCGCATTCATTCCCTGCAAACAGAACACGTATATCTGGGTTGTTATTGATTAAATTACCGCCAGACCTCAATACTTTCGTAATCTGTATCGTTTTTGAGAAAAATAAGGATTATAAATCTCACAAGGGTTATACTCNTATAGAAAAATGTTATCTGTTCTGAAACTTACGGTAATCATCCAGACTTAAAAAAATCCGAAATTTTCAGATAGATCTTTTCCGGCATATACCAGCGTATCCACGTGGGGCCTTCAAAGCAAGTTCGGATTATTATTGCAAGCACCAGGAACAGAAGTCCAACAATTAAAATTTCGGTATTTGCAATTCGAAAAAAACTTGCTATGTAATGTCCTCTACTTGAAATAACATCGGGAAATAACTCAAAACCCTTATTATTTGTTGAAAAAGGCCACAGGAAAGGGTACGCAACATCGTAAACTATTGCATCTTCAAGGAGATGTACACCAAATCCTATGACAGAAAAAAAGAATGCATCAAAGAATTTTATGCCAAACGATTTGAGTATAAAAGCCAGGAATACGCTAAAAATAATCATACATGCAATATTATGGAAAGCTCCATGATGCAGAAACAAATCCAAATCCGGAGCCCATGCACACAGGACAATGATCCATGAAGAATCCCTCCCGGTATATTTATAAAAAACCATTCCAATCAGGATTGCAATTGCACCGGAATAAAAAATATGTTCACTGAGCATTTTAGGTTGAAATCTTCCGGAAAGATCAGGTTTTAAGGTTTATATGCTTGTGGATTTAACGAAGAATTCAAGCGTTCAAAGTCGAATTCTGTTGGTAGATCCTCTATGGTTTTATTACAATTTCACCTATTGCTCGAAATTACTCCATGCAAACACAATCCGAACCGGAATAACGTGAACTTACTGGTGTCGCAACAAAAATTATAAACACCATCTCCCAACCATATCAAATTTAAATTTCCGTGACGGAGCATCCATAATTCAGCGTAAAACAAGGAAGGAAGGCAACGTTTATTAAAAAAATTCGAGAGAGTAAAACGCCGGTATTCCGGCAAGAAACAGAATAAGAAAAGATCAAAAATAATGTATAATAAGAGATAAGATTACATTCATGGAAAAAATTCGGATTCCGGTAAACGAGTCTGAATATAAAGTCTATTATGATTATTGCCTGAAATATTACCAGGTTTATGATACTGTAAGAAAACAGTCGATTCATGCATTTCTTGATCTCTATGTGAAAGGAATTATCCCCGTTGAGAAACAGGATATACGGCAGGCACGCAATTTAATTGCAGAAAAATGCAATGACCTGAAAAAAGAACAAAATGCACCCGGCAGGAAGGGCGATAACACGATGCTCTTCCAGTATCGGGTTTGTTCTGATCTCTTGCTTTTCCTTGATGACCTGGAAAAAATGTATCGTCTTATCGGAAAACAGGGTATTGGCGCAGATTACTTACTGATTCTTGGCACTTTTTCTAAAATTATTAATGAGGACGAGAATTCGCATTTATTGGTAAAATATGATCTGAAAGACGAGGTCATCGAAGCCCTGGCTCTTCCCCTTGGAGAAATTATCCGGCAGAGACTAGGTAAGACACCGCTGTGGACTTCGGTTCTGCATGAATTAATTAATATTGCCACCCAGTTCAACCGTCAGTCTTCTGACCTGAAATTCGACCTGGATATTCTCAAGCTAATTGCACCCGCTGTTATTGCTTTTTTTCACAGAGATATACCCTCCCGGAAGATTCTGGCGATACTGCCATCCTATTATGAAGAACATGAACTGGATGAGTTTGAGACTTTCCTTCGCCATGCACCAGAGCAAAATAACGGTAAGGACTCAAATATCAACTGGGAAACTATTCATGAACCACTTGAAGTCGTAGCCAGTGCTGTAGGATTGCAGCGGTACCAGTGGTCTCAGGGTATTTTAAAAATATCTGACCAATATTCGCTCGCACCCCCCTCCGGTATGCAATCCTATAACAGAGGGCCCTATCCGGTCGCGAGTCCCCCCCCGGTGTATCTAACTCGAATGCCTGAAAATGATTATAAAACATTTGATATTGTAATGAGTCCGGATACAACCGACCCGGAAATGTCTCCTTTTCAGGAAAATCCACCATCCGGTGTTGCCTCAGGAAAAAGCGGACTAAAGCCGTTACTTCCGATTATAATCGGGGTTGTAGTAATAGTAATGATACTTTCTGCGGCAATCTTTTTTTCCGGCTACCTTATTCACCCACGTACAGCAAATACAACGAATTCGACACAAAATTCAACGACCGCTACCACCGCTACCACCGCTACCATAGTCCCCACAAAATCTACTATACCAGCACCTACCCCGACGTATAAAAGTAGTTATTCCTCCTATGCTGTCACGACCCATCTTCTTGAAATTGGATTTGGTCCGAACAACAATGTTATAAATAAACCGACAAAAAACCGTTTGGTAGTTTCTGTTGAGGGGATGTATGATGAATCTGATATTGATATCCTGAACACCTTTATTGGCCAGTTCAATAATTTATCTTCAACCACAAAAATATCAGAGTACATCAATTTCAACAGGCCAGCAGATATTCCCCTTGCATTTTCACCAGCAAATGCCTTTAGCCAAATAAACACTTCATTTGAATATCGGGATCCTCTGAACGGAACCTATTATTTCGTTATTACACCGGAAAAAACGGTTGTAAATTCCGATTTGAAAGGTGATGAACGCAAACGATGGATTTTGCGGGCGGCTCTCTATAACCTTGGATTTTATGGAGAAACGGCGGACTATTCTGATAGTTTATTTTACGCCCTTAAAAACAACGTTACACAGTTGAGTGACGTTGATATCAAAGCAGTGCAATTAATGTACGGTACAAAAATTACCAATGGAATGAATAAGGACAATATCAGGACATACATTATATGATACTATCAATACGTTTTATCTTTTGAAAACGACCGCTCAAAGTGCCTTATAACCATTAGTTCAGTATCAAGTGTGATACATGATATTTTCTTGAATATGATTGATATTTCTTAACAAATACTTCATTTTCGATTTTAAAAAATAAATTCAATTTACTATTTTTTTCCATTTCTTCCAACAATTAATAATATTCAAAAAAGAATATTTATATATAGATGAAAATGCAATGAGACCGTAAAAGGATAGAGAACTATGGAGACACATGCAATATACGGCCCGGTTCTTCTTCAAACGAATCCGTCAGCCCGGGGGTTCCTTACACGGTATCTCCTGTGCCTGACACCGATAGCTCTGGCCGGCTTATCCGTTCTTGTCCTTACCTACCTGATGAACATACTTACTGAATCTTCTCAATCAGTTGTCCAGTCGCTCGGAACAATTGTACCGGAACTTCCTGCATTTATTGAAATAACCGTGTTGCTGATCGCACCTGTCGGTATCTTCCTGTTTTTCATCTTCATTGGGGATCTAACCAACAATCCAGAAATTTGGATAGGAGCTGCACTGACAATGCTCATCAGTGGCATCGGTGCTTTCTATATGGTACTGACGTCAGGTTTGCCAACAGTAACCACCCCGTTGCTGCTCTCGCTCTTCCATTGGATTGCGTACCTGGTCCAGCCGGCCAGTGTTGTTGCAACTGTTCTTGTCCTCATCGGGACAGAATTATTCCGTCGTTCTATCCATTACACATTGTACCGTAATCTGGTGAGGATCACCGGAGGCGTATGGACACCAGTCGAGCACCTGATCGCGTATAAGCAGATTGGAAGAATTATGGTGAGACAGAACAGGTTGAACCGGCTCATCCATGTCGGTTCGATATTGTTTGCCGGTGCGATGTACCATGGAATGGACACAAAAAGAACAGATAGTGATGGCTTACCTGGTACCGAGAGTCTGTTATCCGGATACACCCTTTTATCACCGGAAAGCGTTCATAGCCCGCTTGACTGCCTCTATGGGATAATAAATCCGGAAAAAGTAAAAGAATTGCTGGAGCAGAAGATCCTGCAGTTATAATAAGACGGTATTTCTCCGCACCGAATATCCGAATATAACAAAAAAAGAGTAAGAATTTTAATAATCTCCCATTCCCGGGGGCATGCCACCCGGGGGCATTCCGCCTTCCGGTGATGCTGATCTTGACGAGGCAATGATATCATCAATACGCAGGATCATGACCGAAGCCTCTGCTGCACTGTTGATGGCCTGTGTCTTGACCCGCAGGGGTTCAACAACTCCTGCCTTGACCATATCTGCAGGCCGGGCTGCATCCACGTCAAGCCCGAAATTTGTTTTCCCAGCTTCGTGGGCAGACCGCAACGAAACAAGCATATCAATGGGATCGAGTCCTGAGTTCTCGGCAAGGGACCGAGGGATGACTTCCATGGCAGAGGCAAATGCTTCGACTGCCAGCTGGGACCTCCCTATCTCCTCAGCAGCCCACTTCCGCAACTGGATTGCCACCTCGACTTCGGGTGCTCCGCCGCCGGCAGTAACCTTTTTGTCTTTTATGACAACACTCACAACCATCAGGGCATCATGGATGGCACGCTCGAGTTCATCGACAACGTGCTCAGTCCCGCCACGGATGATGATGGAGACCGCTTTGGGGTTTTTGCATTTTGAGACAAATATCAATTCTTCATTCGAAAGTTTCTTTTCTTCAACCAGCCCTGCTGTCCCGAGATCGTTTTTCGTGATTGCATCGATGCTGTTGACAATGGTTGCGCCGGTGGCACGGGCAAGGTTTTCCATATCGCTCTTTTTTACCCGGCGGACGGCCAGAATACCGGCTTTTGATAAGTAGTGCTGTGCCGTGTCGTCAATGCCCTTCTGGCAGAACACAACATTTGCACCGCTTGCAATGACCTTATCAGTCATGTTGTGGACCATCTGCTCGTCTTCATCAACAAATGCCTGCATCTCGTCCGGGCGGGAGATATTGATCTTTGCATTGACCTCGGTCTTTTTGAATTCAACCGCTGCGTTGAGGAGAAGAATTTTTGCATTCTTCATCTCTTTTGGCATGGCAGGGTTAGCCCGTTCCTTGTCGATAACCATACCTTCAACAAGCATGGAATCATCCGCCGAACCGCCGACTTTTTTCTCGACGGTCACGTGCTTGATATCGATAGTCCCGTCAGGTTCTATAATCCGGGTGATTGCAGTCACGACTATATCACAGAGTTTATCTTTTGATACATCTGCATTCTTGCCGCTGATCGCCGTATTGGCAATCATTTTTAACATGGCGGTATCGGTTGGTTTGACCGGAATTGCAATACTGTTGAGAATCTCGACTGCCTTTATTGCTGCATGCCGGTATCCTTCCGCAATTACCGTTGCGTGAATTTTTTTTGCCAACAGCCCCTCTGCGTTTTTGAGCAGTTCCCCGCCAAGAACTACTGCGGTCGTCGTACCGTCACCCACTTCATCGTCCTGGGTCTTTGCGACTTCAACCATCATCTTTGCCGCAGGGTGCTCGATATCCATTTCCTTTAAGATGGTGGCCCCGTCATTGGTGATGACAATATCACCAATACTGTCGATGAGCATCTTGTCCATTCCCTTTGGCCCAAGAGTCGAACGAACTGCGTTTGCCACCGCCAGTGCAGCAGCAATATTGCTGTTCTGGGCTTCCTGCCCGCGGTTCCGCGTTGTCCCTTCCCTGAGAATAATTACCTGCTGTCCGCCAAGTTGTTGTGTCATGTCATTTCCCTCTTATTTTTAGTAACCGTAGCTTAATAAAACCGGCAATGCCGTCCATTGTCCATATCTGGTTGCATCGTATATTTGAGAATTATGGGGGGATAATGGTTTCATAGACTGGCAATGGTAAGAACAGGCAACAGAATTTTGGAACGCAAGTTCAATCACCTTTCACTTGCATAGCCTGAATATATCGGAAGGGTGTTACGTTCATGAACATGCAGGTTGTCAAATGGGCAGTAGATCTCGCCATGGGAGTAACGTTCCTGGCATGTTTTATCACCGGAATGTTCAAGTTCACGTATTTTATGCGGCTGTTCGGGCTTACTTCACTGATACTACCCATCGCACAGATGAGTAATCTGCACGACTGGTCCGGTCTTTTACTGGGACTGTTTGTTGCAGTCCACCTGATCCTGAACCGCGGATGGATCATGGCAATGACAAGAAAAGTCCTTTCAGGAAATAAGACAGCTTCATGAAAAAGAGATTGGTATCTGAAGAACCCAGAGGAGATTAATTCCCAAAGTAACTCTTGTTAAGGTCTGCGGTATTGGAGTATCCCCGCTGCTCCCAGTACCCCTTGTACACTGCATTATCGGACAGTTCAATTTTTTCTATCCACTTGATCCACTTGTAGCCCCACTTATCTTCTGCTACCAGCTGGAACGGGTAGCCGCGTTCTGCCGGGAGCGTGACATTGTTCATCCGGTATGCCATGATGATATCGTGATCCATAAGGTAATCCAGCGGAAAAGAGGTCGTATACCCGTCATGTGCAGTGAAAATTACCGTGGTTGCCCGGGGATCAATGCCTGCACTATTGATGATGTCCCGGATGAGCACTCCCTCCCAGAGAATTGTTGTATCCCAGCCTTCGACACAGAAAAGCGTTACGACTTTCGTATAATGGGGATACTTCGCGAGGACCTCGTTATAGGTATAGACATCAGTGTGATTGGTCAGTCCCGTAACCGTAAGCCGGTAGTATGATATGTTGACATTCTGAGGGCCTTTGATGGAATTTTCACGGAAATCATTGATCGACGAGAGGTCTTTTCCCTGGTAGGAGCGGACTTCTGCAGCGGGAAGCGAAACCGTCCTTTGCACACCAGTTCCTTTCGGTAAAAGGAGAAATATACTTGCCACAACAAGGAAAGCAAGGATCACAATAACGACAATTCTTGTGGTGTTCATCAGGAATACACTTTCCGCCGGATCTCATTAACTATCGCATGGTGGCACAAATAACAGAATTGACATCCGTGCTGACAAAAAATAGTTACCGGATTGCTGTTTTCCGCTCGACGAATCCTGAATACTTCCGGTAAAACCATCGTTTCACCAGTTCGACGAGAATGATATACCCAATGACGAGGAGGGCAAGGACAACAAAGAACGAGAGCGGCAGCTCGACAAACCCAAAAATGCTCCCGAGTATCGTAAAGGGCAGGATACATGCGACCAGGACAATCAAGAGGGTACTAATCGTAAGGAGATTGCTTGGCCTGCTATGCCAGAAGGGCACTATTCGGGTCCTGATCACAAATATCACAAGAGTCTGGGTGCAGATTGATTCAACAAACCATGCCGTCTGGAAGAGTGCAGCCCCTGCATTAAAACCATAAATCAGGATAAAGAACGTAAGGAAATCAAAAAGTGAACTGATGGGACCAAAGACCACGATGAATTTTTTTATGAATTCGATATCCCATTTTTTCGGTGTACTCATGTATGCTGCATCAACATTATCTGTCGGGATCGCTGACTCAGATACATCATAAAGCAGGTTGTTGAGCAGGATCTGGATCGGCAGCATAGGAAGGAATTTGAGGAACAGTGATGCGCCGGCAACAGAAAACATGTTCCCGAAATTGGAACTCGTCCCCATAAGAATATACTTCATGGTATTCCCAAAAGTCCGCCGTCCTTCAAGTGCACCGTCATTTAAGACCCGCAGGTCATTTTCGAGCAGGATGATATCAGCTGATTCTTTTGCAATATCCACGGCATTTTCAACAGAGATCCCGACATCGGCCTGCCGGATTGAGGGAGCATCATTGATACCGTCACCCATAAACCCGACAACATGACCGTTATGTTTCAGGGCAAGCATGATCCGGTTTTTCTGTTGTGGTGTCACCCGGGAAAAGATCGTCACGTTCCCGACCTGCCTTGAGAGGGTTTCTTCATCCATATGTTCGATCTCAGCGCCCGTCAGGACACCTTTGACGTCAAGACCGATCAGTTCACAGGTCTTTTTGGTAACCAGTTCGTTATCACCGGTCAGGATCTTTAATTCGATCCCGGAGCGGTTCAGCAGCTGGACTGACTCACGGGCGCTTTCTTTGGGCGGATCAATGAAGGTGACGAGCCCGACAAGGATCATATCCTTTTCATCATCTATAGAGAACCGTTGCTGGTCATCTGCAAGGCTACGGTAACAGACAGCAAGCGTCCTGAACCCTTCACTGCTCTGGTTTTTGTAGATTGTATTGATCTGCTCTCTTCCTTCATGGGTCAGCGGCCCGACAACCCCGTCCTGCTCCCGTAACGAACAGACCCGAAGTATTTCTTCGGGAGCACCTTTTGCAACGAGTATGCGCTGTTTTCCTGAAGAGACGATAACCGAAATCCGTTTGCGCAGAAAATCAAACGGGATTTCATCGATTTTTCGGTAACCATCGATATCGATATGCCTGAATTTGAGAATTGCATCATCGAGCGGGCTTTTTAAACCTGCATCAAAGTAACTGTTAATGTACGAATAGAGTAAGACCGTTTCACTATCATCTCCCTTGGTGTCAAGGTGCCGGACAAGGGTGATCTCGTTTTTTGTTAATGTTCCGGTCTTATCGGTACAGAGAATATCCATGCTCCCGAAATTTTGTATCGATTCCGGATGTTTGACGATGACTCCCTTTTCTGACATCGCAATTGATCCTTTCGACAGGTTTAACGAGAGTATCATGGGGAGCAGCTCAGGAGTCATACCCACGGCGAGTGCAATCGCAAAAAGGAGGGAATCCAGCACGCCATGCCGGAAAAGGGCATTGACAAAAAATACAAAGATGACAAGCGCGAAAATAAATTTTGACATCAGGAGACTGAACTGTTTTAATCCTCGTTCGAACTCCGTTTCCGGCGGGCGATCGACAAGGGTCTTTGCCACCCTGCCAAATTCAGTCGCCATACCCGTCCGAGTAATGATCGCTGTTGCAGTCCCACTGACAACCGATGTACCCAGAAAGATGTAGTTTTTGGCTTCTGAAAGCGGTGTTGCGGGATCTTCAATTCCCGGAGCCTTTGCGACCGGGAACGGTTCTCCGGTTAGAGCTGACTGGTTGACAGAGAGATCCCGTGACGTCAGCACACGGGCATCAGCCGGGACGATATTGCCCGCTGTCAGAAAGACCAGGTCACCCGGAACGATATCAGTGAGGGGAAGTTCAATCTGTTGTTTGTCACGGAACACCGACACTTTTGAAATAATTTTCTTATGCAGGAGTTCTGCGGCATTTCCTGCCTTGTATTCCTGGAAAAAATCCAGCGTAACGCTGAGCAGGACGATGATAAAAATGATTGCGGCATTGGTGAATTCCCCAACGGCAACGGATATTGCTGCAGCCCCTAGCAGTATGAGAACGAGCAGGTTTTTGAAATGATCGAGATATTGCAGGAATATAGGTCGTTTCTTTTTTGTTGAGATGTCATTATGACCGTATATTCCGAGGTTTGCTTGTGCCTGAAGCGATGTCAGTCCATTGGCTGTTGTGCCGAGTTTATCAAAGAGCTCGTTTTCCGGTATTGCATGGAAGGCTCTTTTAGCCTGATTATCCTGTTCCGGCATGGGTGTCGACATGTGGTTTTTCCCACCATCCCATCGTTCATGTTAATACCCGGTTGCATAATAATACCCACCTTCCTTTTTGATATTGAGGGCAACATCAAACAGGCAACCGATATTTTCATCCGTTATTATGACTGTTTTTTGCCCGTCGAGAATGAATTTTCCGTCTTTCATAAGGATAACCCGGGATATCTCCGGGATAATATCGTGAAGGTTGTGGGTCACTAAAATGATCCCGGTGCCTGCCCCGGCGATCTTCCTGAGGGTCTGCCGGAAGGTGTGGAGTGCATGGAGATCGAGGCTGTTAGTAGGCTCATCGAGGATGAGAGTCTTAGGGGAATGGACAAGCGCCCTCCCAATCAGAAAACGACGAGCTTCCCCGGAAGACATTTCTGTCATGGGCTTTTCCTGGAGATGACCAATTTCCAGAAAAGTTACAATCCTGTCGGCCTTGTCCTCCATTTTTGTAGTGACCGGGTGGTTAAAAAGGCCGATGCTTGAAAAAAAACCTGATAGGATCACTTCCCTTCCGGAAAGTTCCCGCATGAAGGTATACTGCAGATCATTTGATACTACACCGAGATGGGACCGCATTTCAAAAACATCCCAGACTTCCCTGCCCCTCATCCGGAAGGTAAATCCATTTCCGGATTGCACCGGGTAGAATTCACGCGTAATGGTCTTGATGAACGATGATTTTCCTGCACCGTTTGGTCCAAGGATAGCGATATTTTCACCTTCACCTATAGTTACCGAAAGCGAATCCAGGACTTTTTTGTCACCTCGGAATACCGTGACGTTATCAAATTCCAGGAGCGGGGGTGCAACTTGTGGAGGGTATTTTGTCATGGTCAGAAATCCCGTTCTGGATGACCGAGAGGAGCACATCTCATAGGCAGAACTTTGTTTCCCTTAGATGAACCACGAGATTTACCTTTAACCTTGCGATAGACCGGCGCTTCGTGGCTATGAAGGATAAGACTCTGTAATGAAGGGTATTTTTGTAATATCTGACAAAAAATATTCAGGACTTTAAAAAAACGAAAATTAATCTCTTCCTGCGATGAATAAACAGCATAAAAAGGAGAACTGAACATATGAATCAACCCAGGGTCATTATCAGTTTCACGATCATCTGCATTATCGCTGTCGCGTGTACCGGATGTGTCGGATCACCTCAGGACACTATAGGGAAATTATTCTTCCCGCCAACGCTGCCAACACCTTCAGGAACTGCAATACCGGTGAATCATATCGTGGTAACAGAAGAACAGAACGGCGCAACAGTAAACGTAAAAACGGGGGCTGTTATCACGGTCAAATTATCGGAAAACCCCACTACAGGCTATTCCTGGAACCTTACCACAACTCCCGGTCTGCAGATCATCAATGATACCTATAAACCGACCTACACTACCGGTAAAATGGTCGGATCCGGCGGGACTCATATCTGGGATATTTCAGCAGTANCAACGGGCGAACAGAAAATAACAGGGGTATACATGCGGTCATGGGAGCCGGTGAGCGGCAACGAAACTACGTTTTCAATGACCGTCGTAGTTGGATAAAATTTATTTCAATCTTTTCTTTAAAATGAATTTTTCATCGGTGGAATGGTTATCAAGATCAAAATACCCGTAAAAAATTTAATCTTTTTTCATCATTCGTGCGAAGTTTTTTGCGTTCTCCAGGTCTTCTTTGTTGGGATGGCCCCAGTTTATCACCACCATTTTGCCCTTGCAATGATAGGCTCCTGCGATAGTGACACCCTTTTTTGTTAAAGCATCCGTCATCGCATTGATCATTTTCTGGCCCCCCGCAAGACTTGCCGAAGTTCCGAAAATGGCAACCTTACGTCCGGAAAAATCCCCTGTCTCGATGAATTTCATCATTTTCTCACCTGGTTTTCCTCCATACGTTCCACTCCCGAGGAACAGGAGCTTTGCATCATCGGTCAATCCCGGTGTAACATCTTTTGCTGTAATGCCCATCTCTTCTGCGATAGCATCTGCTACTTTCTTTGTGTTCCCTCCACGGGAATCAACTATTACAGAGACATCGGTCATAATTTCAGATGTGTGGTAATGTGCTTTATTAATGATCCTGTGGAATGCTTGGGGCAATAATAACGGATGATTTTTTCAAACGGTTACATTCTCGTTCATTTATCAGATCAAAGATGAATGAGCGGTGTTGGATCCTCTCACTCATTTTTTTAATAGTCTGCAATTCAGATACGATCATCCATAAGAGACTAAAGCGGGACCAACCCATTTATCGACATACTGAATGCCTGTTCGGCATTTTGAACGATTGTATGACTTCTCTTTTGACACTACACGCCATTAGGGACTTTCACGAATGCATATTCAACGGAGTCTGCGTTCGCCAGCCTGTTGCTGAATTTGCATGAAATTTTCGTGCCGTGGACATTCGTTTGGATTCTTTCCGTCTTTTGGAATCCACTTCCCTTCCATAGGGTTGAATCGGGCCGGGCATGACAATTCCTGAACCGCCGGTACAAGGTGTCCAATGACCATCCTGACTTTGATGTATTCACAATCTATGCAAAAATGGTATTTGTTCATGATCGTTCTCCTTTTTGTTGGTATTCATCAGATTTGACGTGGTGTATTGTCGGGGTGATGATATATGCCTTAGGGATGATGCCCCATGCCAATATAATCACAAAACTAGGTTGGTGACTACTGCTTCAACTACCCGCTGAGGCGATACGATCCCCATGAATACCTGCCAAAGTACTCATCATAGACCAGGGGAATGTTGATATCATCCGGTGCACGGTAGGGTTTTGGTTTATACCCAAGAATCCTTCGCAAATCCTGGCGGATAAAAAACGATCGTGTCTTCACCAGTGCCCGTTGCTTTCCCACGGGTACGGGAAGGCGGTGGATATGATTGTGACAGGTACTACAGACAATAAGAATACGCGCTGACGGGTCCCGGACCATCTCCTTATAGGTGCGACGGGCAATGGTGTGAATTTCAAGAGACGATAACGGGAAATAATCATGACAAAGTTCGCATGTCTGCTCAACGGCAATTTTTAGTTTCTTTTCCAGCACCGGGGATGTTCCCCTGCAGTCATTTTCCTGCATACCCATCTCCCCCATCCTCATCCGACTATTACCAGAAAAAAGATAAAAAATTTTCCTGTCCCTTCTTTTGTGTTCATCTATGATCAGCATGACTGGAATTCTGTCGATTCATTATAACCTGAATTATGCATCATGCAAAAAAGTTTACAGTCGCATAAATAGAGTTTTTTTTCATTATTGACAGGTCAGGACAATACAAAAGTTTCCAGATACTTATATCCGGGGTTGTTGCTGGGTTCCACAATGGAACGTACCGAACCCTTCAACCATTTCACGGGCATTGATCCCAATCACATTCCGGTCCGGGAAAAGATCCCTGATAATTTTTAACGCCACGTCATCGTTCGGGTCACCGAATACCGGTACGATTACAACGGTATTCCCGATATAGAAGTTCGTGTAACTTGCCGGGTATCGTTCATCATCAAGGCAGACTTTTGCCGGCATCGGGAGTTTCACAACACGAAGCGGTGCATTGTCCTGGTCTGTTGATTGTAGTAAGATCTCATAATTTTCCCGCAGGGCAGGGTAATTTGCATCCGCCGGGTCTTCTTCGTATGCACATACCACGGTTGACGGGGAAACAAACCGTGCAATGTCATCAACATGGCCATCGGTGTCATCACCAACAATCCCTTCATTCAGCCAGATCACCTTCACAACCCCAAGATATTCCCGGAGTACTTCTTCAATCTCATCGGCAGACAGGGAAGGGTTCCTGTTCGGGTTCAACAGACAGGACCGGGTGGTCATTACCGTGCCCCTGCCGTTCACATCGATAGATCCTCCTTCGAGGATTATGTCAGGGACAAACTGGGGAAGATTCAGCCAGCGGTTCATGATGTTGGGGATCTTCCCGTCCCTCACCTGGTCATCATATTTCCCGCCCCATGCATTGAAGTTCCACCGCACCATCGCCGTCCGCTTCAGGGATCGGTTAATGACAAATGTAGGACCATAATCCCGGATCCAGACGTCAGAGAAATCGACGGTATGAAGGTTTACCCGTGAGAGATCAACGTTGGTTTCCTTGAGCCGGATACGGACCTTGCGATGCACAACTGCAGAAGGAACAAATATTTCAACCCGTTCAGAAGTGTGAATCGCGGTAATAAATGCAAAATATGCCTCTTCAACTGCAGGGAGTTGCGGGAAGGTATTTTTATTGTGCGGCCAGGATAGCCAGACCGCTTCATGGGGCTCCCATTCTGCAGGCATATGAAAGCCACGGTTGCGGGGTGTGTCATCAAACCGGAGATCGGGAAATACCCCCTCGTTCCCCGGAAACAGGGTGCAGCACGCATAATAAGTATCCGGACGCCGGTTCCGGAAAAAACCCCACGATTCACGGACAGCTATGTTCATCTTAAGATCCAATGACGCGATAAGCGTCTCTTCAGTATCCCTGCCATGAANGAGGATCTTGCCAAACGAGTCACAGATAAACGATCCCCCGAAAAAGCGGATGTTGGCTTCCTTTCCCACCCGGTTAAGTGCGGCAACATGGACACTGTTGGCAACCGCATGACCCCGCTGGATAAGTTCCCATGCTTCCTGCCAGTTACCTTCAGCAGGTATGCTGCTGCTGGGATGGCCAATCGCAGTTGGGTAAAAAATAATTTCTGCCCCGTCCAGGGCAACAGATCTTGCAGCTTCGGGGAACCACTGGTCATAGCAGATGAGCACCGCAATACGCCCGTACCGGGTATTGTGAACCTGATACCCACTCCCGGGATAGAAGTATCCCTTCTCAAAAAAACCAGGGTCCTGCGGAATGTGGACTTTATGATAAGGTGTATGGAGGGTACCATCCGCATCGATGATAACTGCGCTGTTATACAACCTGCCACCTGCGGACTGCTCATAGAGAGGTACGATAACAACAACATTATGCTGGCGTGCAATCTCGGAAAATGCCTGGGTGGATTCTCCAGGGATCGTTTCTGCAAGTGATGATGAATTCACTCCGATTCCCTGTGGGAAGTAATGCGTGCGGTAGAGTTCGGGAAGGCAGATGATCTGTGCACCATCCTTTGCAGCCTGTTCAACCTTCGCCACCGCTATTTTGAGATTCTCGGCTGGATCCGGACCCACCGCCATCTGGATAAGACCAACAATTACGTTTTCCTGGTGCATACGCCTCGTAGTATACGAGTTTTTCTTAATTGGATATCATGCTATCCAAACAATCTGGTTCTTTGGCCCGATATTTTCGCGGAGGCTGCCGCCGTTGAAAGGGCATAGTTATACGGATCCTGGAACAACAAGAGCAAGATTATGGAAAATAACTTTAACAAAAAGTAAACTATTTAATCTATTATGTAAATTATTATTTATATTAAGTAATGGAAGTTTTACATATATGGATCGTATTGAATATACAAAACTCACGCATTCAGACCATGACCCTGAATGGCGGGAAGGGCATACGCTGGTGATACTCACTGCCGGCGCATGCGTTCTTGCACTCGTGATTGCCCTCAAAAATATTCTCAACGTTCCGATTGAACAACTTACTACAGGTCTGGTCATCACCATTTGCATCTTAGGCGGTATTGCTACATCTTATCCCCTCGTAACAAGGAGACGATCGGCAACGGTCATCCGGCATCCGGGCTTCTGGATTGCACTCATTGTAATCGTCACCATGGCCGTCATCATTATGTATGCACTTTGATCCCCGTAAAAAGTAAAATCAGGAGAACAATCGAATGAAAAACAGGATCAAAGTCTACCGTGCCTTGCGCAACCTTACCCAGGAAGCGCTCGCTGACCAGCTGGGCGTAACGCGGCAGACGATCCTTGCCATAGAAAAAGAAAAATACGATCCATCAATAGAACTTGCATTCCGGATCTCACGGTTGTTTAATGTCCCTATCGATAAGATGTTCTTTTTTGATCCGGGCAGTGAAGACCTGCCACTCTTTGAAGAGTAATAATAGCGGACAGCGAATTTACCAGCAAGCATCGGGCTCAATTTTTTCCTCAGAAAGAAAATTGAGTCGGGAAGATGATCATTCCGGGATAATTTCGCAAGATTTATCAATATATACGCAAAAGGCTCATTTATCGGGCTCTGCTGCCAAATTGGCTTAATTTATTGTGAGATTATGCTGATTGCATCACCCCTCGCGGCTTAAAACGGGTGGTGGCATAGTGATCAGCTCTGGAAACAGGTTTCCTTTGAATATCAGTACCTTTATTTCCGGACGTTTGTTGTCGTCGTATTCAATTTCCAGCCGAATACCAAAGATTCTGTTATCTTCAATATCACTCCTCATCTGCTCGATATTTTTTCTTGTTGTGATATCTCCGGTGACTGCTCTGGACTGGACAATAGAAACGGTTGACAGCGCTGGTGACGTGGGATGGTATACATCGCTCATCCTTGATGAAAAGGGTAGCCCCCACATCAGTTACTTTGACTGGACAAACGGTCATTTAAAATACGCACAAAAAAACGGGACCGGGTGGACCAATGAAACGGTCGATACAACTCCAGATACCGGGCAATACAATTCGTTAAAACTTGATAATTCTGAACAACCCCTCATCAGTTACTTTCAAAGTCCCGATAATCTCAATTTTGCTCAAAAAATTGGGAATAACTGGACAAAGGTTATTGCAGACAGCGGAGGAGTCGGGAGATACACATCACTTGCGATTGATGGTTTTGGAAATCCGCGTATCAGTTACCAGGACCTGCTTAATGCAAAGCTGAAATATGCAGAAAATATTGATGGAACATGGACCAATGAAACCGTAGACAATTCCCCGAATGTAGGAGCTTATTCATCCATGGTATTGGATAGGTCCGGTAATCCTCATATCAGTTATTACGACGCAAGACGGGGATACCTGAAATATGCTGTAAAGATCGGAGGGCAATGGACCAATCAAACGGTAGACAACAGTGGAGTTGCAGGAACCTATACGTCAATTGCCGTTAACAGATCAGGAAATCCTTCGATCAGTTATTACGATGGAGTCAATAGGGACCTGAAATATGCAACAAAAACGGGAAGTTCCTGGACTAAAGAAATCGTGGATAGTATCGGCAGTGTAGGGAAGTTTACATCACTCGGCTTTGACAATAATGGGAATCCCCACATCAGTTATTTTGATGAGATTAATGGTCACTTGAAATATGCTACAAAGACTGGCGGGATCTGGACAAACGAAACGGTTGACTCATCGTCAAATGTTGGAGATTATTCATCACTTGTCATCGATAGTTCCGGAATCCCACAAATAAGTTATCGCGACGGAGGAAATGGCGACCTCAATTACGCCACCGGTATTTCACCTTTGCTGCTTAATTTTTCCGCTTCAACCTGGGAAGGAACAGTTCCTCTCACTGTACATTTTTCAGATACCTCCTCGGGAGGTTTACCATCAATCTGGAACTGGTCGTTTGGCGATGGGACATGGTATAATACCAGTGAATATGCCTTGCGAAACCCGGAGCATGTCTATATAACACCCGGTACATACAACGTGAACCTGACCATCCGTAATTTTTCCGTCACCAGCACATTGAGCCGCATGGGATATATTATTGTAATAACTCCCCCCGTTACTTCTACTCCCACGCCAACTCCGAATCCAATGCCGGAACCCACAATTATTCCCTCGCCTTCTCCAACACCTACACCAGAAATGACTCTGACTCCGGAACCTACAATTACTCCCTCACCTTCTCCCACATCTACACCAGAAATGACTCTGACTCCGGAACCTACAATTACTCCTTCACCTTTTCCCACATCTACACCAGAAATGACTCTGACTCCGGAACCCACAATTACTCCCACCCCTTCTCCTACCCTTACGCCTGATCCTACCCCTTCTACCGTGACAACTCTTTCAATATTACCCGACGCCGGTGATGGTGGTGGTGATGAGATTCCTCCAGGATTATCAACAACTCCTGATTTAGTGGGAGAAGGCCCACTAGTTTGCGTGACTGTTAATGTAGGGGGAGATTCTTCATTTCGTCGCGTTACCATAACGGGAAAAAATGTATCCGGCATTATAATCACCGCAAATAAAATTGAGTCCACACCATCAGGATTTCCTAAAATACCTGTTCCCGTCTATCAGTATGTCGATGTTTCACCAGCACGGTTCTCTTTAATTTCCGACGTACAATTAGAATTTGAAATCCCGCAAGAGTCGGTGGGTGACCAGAATATCACCAGAAAGGAAGTGGTGTTGTATATGTTCCAGAACGGTATCTGGAATGCTCTTCCAACCTATACAACAGGAATAAAAAACGGGAGGGCGCTTTATCGTGCTGAAAGCAAGGAGTTCTCCCTGTTTGCCATCACTATCAACAATAAACCCTTCAGTCAATCGCAGGAGTCTACATTTACAATATCTCCTGAAACGGATCTTATTCCAGAAAAATATGAAAAAAAGAGCGTTGTTGCGGCTTTTGTCAATCTACCAATACCTTCAAACAAGCCAAACTCATCAGCACCAGAACAAACCGATCAGCCTGTTTTTTCTGGAATCAAGGTAATCATCACAATTTTGATAAGCGCCGTCCTCGTACGACATTGGTGGCCCCGGTGCTAGAACCCACCATAATAGCATAACGTACCAGCGGAGAGGAAAAAGAGACCAGATACAGACTTAAATGTCCTATTTTCGTTTAACCAGGTCATACACCCAACGGCTTACCCCCGGCGCAACATTCCCGCAACGTCTTTGAATAACAACCTCAAACCCCTTTTGTCCGAATTCTGGACCAAGGGCATCTGCCTGCTGAGGGTTTTTGAACGTATAGAAATGGATCATACCTCCACGTTTCACATGAGGTGCAATCACTTCAAAGATTGCGTCCATCCCATACGGTGTCGGGATTATCGCCCGATCGAAGTCATAGTTTGGGAGAAGAGAAGTATCAAAGGCATCACCCTGAATAATGGTAACCCGGTCCTCCACACCGTTCAACCTGATATTCTCTTCTAACCAGAGGCATGCTTCCGGATTCTGTTCTATTGCAACAATCTCTGCATCACGGGCAGCGGCCGGGACGACAAACGGCCCGACTCCGCAACAGGGTACAAGGACCCTTTCACCGCGTTGAACCTGATCGGCGACGCGTTTTCGTTCGCTTGCAAGACGGGGATTGAAAAAGACTTTACCTACATCGAGTTTGTAGGCATGGTCATACTCATGATCGACCGTGATTGTACTACTGCCGGCAAGCATTTCATAGCAAGCAGTGCGGTTACTGCCGCCGAGCCGCGAGGTTTTGTTAATAACCGTTTTAATATTTTTACGCCGGGAAAGGATCGCTTGGGTAATTTCTTCTTTATATTCTGAAAGGGCCGTAGGCAGGCAAAGCACTGCAATGCTCCCAATAACATCGAAGCGGTCGGAGAGGAATTTGAGTAAATGATCCGGAATGATACCGCTCAACTGGTCTTTGAGGCCCATGATTACCTGACTATTCACCATCAAAACCGATAAACATGAGCAAAACCAAGCCTGCTCAACCATTGATGCATAATATTAATGAACCATCACTGCCAGTCTCTTCACTATGACACAGGTTCGGGCAGTCGAACGCATCCTCAGGGCATACATGACTGTCGAAGGTGCCGGTGTCCGACTGTACCGGGCATTTGGCAGCTACGAGGTCCCGCAGTTTGACCCCTTCCTGATGCTGGACGATTTTCGGGCACAAAAGGCGGAAGATTACCTTGCAGGTTTTCCTACCCACCCGCACCGCGGCATTGAAACCNTTACGTATATGCTCAATGGATCGATGGAGCACAAAGACAGCATGGGAAATGCCGGAAGCGTAAATGCCGGTGATGTGCAGTGGATGACTGCAGGTTCCGGCATCGTTCATTCGGAGATGCCAAAGCCTCAGAACGGGCGCATGGGAGGATTCCAGCTCTGGGTCAACCTGCCACGGTCGCATAAGATGATGGATCCCCGGTACCAGGAGATAACACGGGACCAGATCCCCATCGCATCCCCACAGAAAGGCGTCAACATCCATGTGATCAGCGGTTCGGTAAAAGGAGTGAAAGGTCCGGTAACGGATATTGTCGCTGATCCGGAGTATTTCGATGTTACCATGGGGCCGGACACAGTATTCTCTCACGAGGTCAGGGAAGGATACACAACACTGGCATATGTAATCAGCGGCGAAGGGACATTCGACAACAAAGAGGGATACCAGGTGAATAACCGGGACCTTATCCTGTTTGGCAACGGATTATCGGTAGTGGGACACGCTTCGGGACAGGGTTTCCGGTTTTTATTCCTATCTGGAAAACCGATTCACGAACCGGTTGCATGGCGAGGCCCGGTTGTCATGAATACTCAGGAGGAACTGCGACAGGCCTTCAGGGAATATGAAGAAGGGACATTTATCAAAAAGAAAGCTTAAGTACCCAATGTGTCTGGTTCGGGGCTCAAAAAATCAAACGATCCCTCTGTTTTTATCACTCGTGATACAGTAAAATTTCTTCTTCATGAGAGCGGTTTCCGCCAGATCTTTGACATACCGGAATACCGTTTCGATGACCTGTATCCCACAGACAGGGTAATCGATATTGGTGCTAATGTCGGGGCATTCTGTATCCGTGCTTCACGCTACTCCCACCATGTTGTTGCGATTGAACCGCTTACCGCGACCCTCCTGCGGGAAAATATTCGTCTGAACGGCGTTAGCGTGCAGGTAATTGAAGGTGCACTTGGCGATGGGAAACCAAAAACCGTCTGGTGGGATGATAACAAAGTCTTTTCCCAAACATACCCTCTCCACAACATTATCGAAATGGCAGGGGGTTGCGATTTCCTGAAATGCGATTGTGAAGGGGCAGAATGGTCTATCGAACCGAAAGATCTCGAGGGGATCCGCCGTATCGAGATGGAACTGCATCTCCCACCGATCAGCGGACCACCGAACCCGGTGCTTCT
>WSSedA1B3DRAFT_1000122_pt1 | contig 21742 bp, 15 predicted proteins | sample WetSurSiteA1Bulk_FD_9468 | JGI IMG/M metagenome (IMG submission 9468)
GGAGGTATATCCCGACTGGAAGAGAATCAGGGAAGAACTTAAAAAGTATGTAAGATAATAGTTAATAAATCCTTTTTGTTACACAGAGGGTACATAGAGATCAACAGAGCATTTCCTCAGCGGAACTCTGTTACTTCTCTGTGGTCTCGGTGTAAGTTCTTGATTATATTTGTATTTACATCCTTTCTAAAGCGGAATTTATATAATATATTCCTGACGCATTGCAGGTATCTGGATATTATTAAACCCTGATTCCTGAAGGCGGGCAGAATATTTTTGCTGTGTTTCGTATTCCCCATGGACAAGGAAAGTGCCACGAAGTACACTTTTATCCTGGCAGCTGAGAAAGTTTATCAATTCCTTATAATCTGCATGACCACTGAATGCATCAATGCTCTTCACTTCTGCATTTACCGGATAAACAGTACCGAATATTGAAACTTCTTTTGCTCCACCTGCTATTCTTGCACCAAGGGTAACGGGAGAACAATACCCTACCATCAGTATTGTATTCCTGGGATTCGAGATATTGTTTGCCAGATGGTGTTTTATTCGGCCTGCTTCAGCCATTCCGGATGCTGAAATAATGATACATGGTCCCTTGTAATCATTAAGTTTTTTGGAATCTTCCTGCCTGGTAATATAAGTCAGGCGATTAAATCCAAAGGGATCTGAATCAGTCTCCATAACATGTAATGTTTCTTTGTTGAAACATTCCGGATGCATTCTGAAAATGGTTGTAGCGTTTACAGAAAGCGGACTGTCGACAAATATTTCGACTCTGGGAAGTCTACCATTGTTAAAGAAATTGTTTAGTGAGAAGACAATTTCCTGCGTCCGGCCTACACTAAAAGATGGAATTATCAGTTTACCGCCTTTGTCAACGCAAGTATGGATAACTGTATTCAGTAATTCATCATCAGCCGCAACCTGGTCCTTATGCAGTCTGTCACCGTATGTTGATTCTGTTACAAGTAAATCAGCCTGAGGAAAAGGTACCGGAGGAGAAAGAATTCTGCTCGATGGTCTTCCTATATCGCCCGTATACGCAATACGGGTTGAACGGCCGTTTTCAGTGATAAATAAGTTTGCCACGCCACTGCCAAGCATGTGGCCGGTATTTGTGAATCTTACCTTTATATTATCATGAATCCTGAATTTCATATCATTTGGTACACCAATAAAAAGAGACATGCACTCTTTAGCATCCTCCTGGGTGAATAAAGGAGTCACAAGAGGCAGGCCCTTCTTAGCTCTTCTCTTATTAAATATCTGAGTATCATGTTCCTGTATATAAGCAGTATCGGCAAGCATTATCGAACAAAGATCGCGGGTAGCATTTGAACAGACAATTGATCCTCTGAATCCCAGCTTGTAAACATATGGAATGAGCCCTGAATGATCAATGTGAGCATGTGTAAGAATAATATGATCGATCAGGGAAGGATCAAAGCCAATATCCCTGTTCATCCCGTCTGTCTCAAGACCCTTCCCCTGAAACATACCACAGTCAAAAAGGATCCTTTGACCCAAATCGGTTGTTAGCAGAGTCTTACTGCCAGTTACCTCCCTTGCAGCTCCTAAAAACTTCAGCTTCATAATATTATCATTGTTACTATTAAAAGACCTTTTTCTAAAGACATCGAATTTTATAAAAAGACCAGGTTCATTCCGGTCTCTGATAGACAGACCTTAATGCTAAACAAAAAGGTTCAGGATCAAAACTCCGATTAACCCTGAAACACCTATTGAAGTTTCCATTATTGTCCAGGTTCTCAAAGTATCTTTAACACTGAGATTGAAGTATTCCTTAAAGAGCCAGAACCCACCATCATTGACGTGTCCAAGCATCAGGCTTCCGGAACCTATTGCCAGCACCATTAATTCAGGTTTTACTGCATTGCCGGTGACCATCGGAAGGACTATTCCGGCTGTTGTGATACCTGCTACTGTGGCTGAGCCGACACAAAAACGTAATACTGTTGCAATGAGCCATCCGAGGAATAGCGGAGAAAGGTCAGATTTGCTCAGTAATTCACCAATGTAGACACTTACTCCGCTATCAACAAGAACCTGCTTTAAAGCTCCGGCACCTGCAATCAGAAGCATTATCACGGTTATGCTTACAACAGAATGAGTNAGTGAATTCATAATATCAGGAATTTTCCTTCCCCTTGCCAGGCCAAGAGTATATACTGCAAATAAGACAGATAGTAACATTGCGAAAACTGGATTTCCAATATATCCGAGCATTTTTCTGACAATATTATCATCTTTCAGAATGAATCCGGCAATAGTTGAAATACCAATCAGAATTACTGGTAATAGTGCAGAAAAGAAGCTTATCCAGAAGCCTGGCAATTCTTCCTCTTTTAAAGGTTTCTGACTTATAAATTCCTGAAGAGGTTTAGCATCGATTTTACTCAGTACCCTTGACAATATAGGTCCGGAGATAACTATGGCAGGAATTGCAACGATAATCCCGTAGATCATTGTTTTACCCAAATCGGCATTGAACATTGCCGAAATAGCTGTCGGGGCCGGATGAGGAGGAAGGTAGCCATGTGTTACAGATAGGGCGGCCAGCATAGGCAATCCTACATAAAGTAAAGGAAGATTGGTAGAGGCTGCAATAGTAAAAACCAGGGGGATCATAACAAAAAAACCAACATCATAAAACAGAGAAATACCTACGACAAAACCAGTCAGCATAAGAGCCAGTTGTATGTTTTTTACTCCGAAGGATTTCACGAGTTGTGATGTTATTTTCTGTGCTGCTCCGCTCTCTGAAACCAGTTTACCCAGCATTGCACCAAAACACAGGATCATAAGGATAAAAGCCAATGTATTACCAATCCCATTTTCTATTGAAACAATTGCCTTATCAAGTGGCATCCCTTCAGCGAGGGCTACTGCAAGAGAGACTACAACAAATGACAGAAATGAATTGAATTTCAGTACAAGGATCAGGAATAAAAGCAGACAAATACCAAAAACAACAATTATGAGTGACATAAACTATCGATTAAGTTTGAGATTTCGGAATTTTTAAGGTTCAAAGTTTTAAGTTCAGGTTCCTCTACCATCAAAACCCGGTTCCGGCTTTAATGGAAACTTAATTGGAATATTATCACGGGTCGATCTGTAAATGGCCGTAAACAATTCAACCGTTCTGCGTCCTGCCTCGCCTGTTACAAGTGGGTCCCTACCATTTTTTATTGCTTGGATATAGTCCTCGATCTGACATTGAATATAGTACACAGTCGGATCGTATTTATTGAAAATCTCTGTATCCTCTTTTACCCATTTTTTTAACATCTTTTCTTCCCCGGGTATCGTCCAGATGTCATTTACAGGTGGTTCTGCAACACCAGTCATACCGGCAATAAACATTGCCCCGCCATCAGTCTGCACACCAGCTGAAGAACCATTTTCACCATGAATGTGAACTTTCCCGTAAATACCCGGTTTCTCTGAGTTGCTGACAAGGATATTCCCCAGCGCGCCGCTTTTAAACTTCACAATTGCAATGGCAGTATCATCAACTTCTATATAGGGATGGTTAAGATTTCTCCAGATACCATAAACTTCATCCACCTCTCCCATAAACCAGAGCATCAGATCGAGCTGATGAGGCGACTGGTTGACAAGCACACCGCCTCCCTCCTGCTTCCAGGTTCCCCTCCAGGCATCTGAATTATAGTAAGCTTTATCTCTCCAGCCCAGCATTGTTATAGTTGCCAGGACCGGTTTTCCTATCTTTCCACCGTCGATAGCATCCCTGATTCTCATTACCGGTGTATACCACCTTCTCTGACTGATGACACCAAGCTTAACATATCTTATCTTACATGCATTGATAATTGCTTCACAATCATGAAGATCAGAGGCTAACGGTTTTTCCACCAGAACATTTGCACCAGCCTCTGCAGCTTCAACAGCAGGTTGCCTGTGAAAAGGGTGGGGTGTGCACACAATTACCAGGTCGGTTTCATTTTCAAGAACCATTGGCGCAATCTCGGAATAAGGTTTTGTTCGGTAAAGGGAAGCAAATTTTTTCGCAGTTTCCGGACTCCTGCTCCATACTCCTGCAAGATGTGCATTTGGAATATTCTGGATTGCTTTAGCATGTAGATGAGCAACCTTTCCACAACCGGCTATTGATATATTATAGATTCTTTCTGCCATTTCTTCCAATGATCATGGTACAAGGATTACCTTTTTAAGGTTATCTTCTTTCCTGTAAAGCTTACTGAACCATCCGGCTCCTTCAGATAAGGGAGCAATTACCGAAATCTGATCATCAACGTTAAGTTTTTTATTCTCAAGTAATTTAAGAATAACATCATACTCACCCCTTATAGCACAGCTTCCCTGTACCTTTATTTCTTTTGTTACAACTTTCTGGAGGGGGAATTCAATAACTTTTGAAGTATTACCGATTAGTANGACAGTTCCACCTTTTCTTACAATGTCAACAGCTATATTCACAGTTTCACTTTTACCCGCAGCGTCGAATGAGATATCTGCACCACGTGAATTTGTTAAAGCCATTATTTTCTCTTCGAGATTTATTTCCAAAGATTCGAAGATATTATCTGCACCGCTATCCTTAGCAGCTTTGAGTTTTAAAGGAAGATTGTCAATTGCAATTATTCTTCCGGCTCCCGAAATAGCCAGAAGCTTTATGACAAAAATCCCAATTGAACCGGCGCCAGTAACAGCACAATTATCCCCGGCCTTCACTCCTGAAATATTAACTGCATGAAGGGCCACAGCGGCCGCTTCAACCATAGCAGCTTGTTCAAAAGTCACTGAATCAGGAATTTTATAAAGGATATGCTGTGGTACAGAAATTAACTCAGCAAAAGCACCATGGCGTCTGTAATCTCCGGGAGAAACTCCTATAACTTCCCTGTTATCACTCAGGTTGTACTTTCCCTCCNGGGTAAACCAGTCATCGAGAGGGTAAACTGTTGAATCGAAAGTTACCCTGTCGCCTTTTTTCCATTTAGTTACTGCCGACCCCGTTGCTTCGATGATTCCTGAAGCCTCATGTCCCATTATCAAAGGAGGAATTCTTCTGCCCGTGCTTCCGTCAAGTCCGTGGACATCCGATCCGCAAATCCCACAGGCTTTGATTCTGATAAGTACTTCATCTGGCAATATTACCGGATCAGGAACATCTTTGTAAACAAGCCTATTATATTCCTCAAGTACAAGAGCTTTCATAATTGAAGATCAATAATACCGATCAAAAATTAATGTTTAATAACAACAAAAATAGCAAAAACAATGAACAGACTATTCTATTAATACAATTACCAAATCCATTACATTAGTAAATGTGGGACCAGTTATGATATGTCCTCCCACCCGTTTAAAGAAATTGTATGAATTATAATCAAGTATATAGCTTTCAGGATCTGCATTCAAGGATTGTGCTCTGAGAGCTGTATCAGAATCAGCAACTGCACCTGCAGCGTCGGTAGGTCCGTCAGTACCGTCAGTTCCCGCAGAAAGAAATGTGATGCCCGGGATCGTGCGAAGTCTGATAGCTGCAGAGAGCGCCAGATGCTGGTTCCTGCCACCCTTACCATCTCCGCTTATTTTTATAGTGGTCTCTCCACCGTACAAAAGACAAACTGGTTTTGGGATTTCAGTGTTGTTTTTAAAAGAGAGAGCAGTACTTATAATGGATTCGCAGATGTTTTCCACATCACCATGTAATTCAGAGTCGATTATATAGGTTTTGAATCCCATGCTGACAGCCTTACTTTTTGAGGCATTAAGGGCTACCTGATTGGTTCCTGCCATAATAATTAATGTGCCTGTAAATATCTGGTCTCCAGGCTTGGGGGTTTCAGGATGCATCCCCAGCGATCCCTCTTTGAGGTAATTCAGGACTCCTGATGTAACATCAGTTGTAAGATCATATTTTTCAAAAACCTTAAGAGCATCACTGAATGTTGACGGATCAGCAACAGTTGGACCTGAAGCAATAACCTCTGGCTGGTTCCCAGGTACATCAGATAGTATTATAGTAACAAGGTGCGCCGGACTAACGATCCTGGCAAGCTGCCCTCCCTTTACTCTTGAAAGGTGTTTCCTTACACAGTTTATTTCATTTATTGCAGCACCGCACCGGATAAGAAGGTTATTTACAATATAAAGTTCTTCGGGCAGAAGGTTTTCGGGCAGATCAGCCATCAGGGCGGACCCGCCTCCCGATATAAGACAAATAACAAGATCGTTCTCCGAAGCTTTTTCGGAGATTCTTATTATCTCTTCAGNTGCTTTAAATCCGTTTGAATCAGGAATAGGGTGACCTGCTTCGACGACATTTATTCTTTTAAGCTTACAGTAGTACCCGTATTTGACAACAATAACTCCGTAGGTTATCCTGTCTCCCAAAATGCTTTCAACATAATGTCCTATTGCTGCGCTTGCTTTACCTGCTCCAATTACATATATATTCCTGATATCNTCAAGCTGGAATTTATGTTCACCAATGGCAAGGACCGATCCATCAAGCTTTATTAAACCTGTGATAAGCTTTTCAGGAAGAACACTCCGGACACCGGCCATAAATATCTTTTCGGCAAATTCCCTGTTGTTCATATGCAGTTTTCATTAACAGTACCATATTCTATCTGGCCCCTAAATCCCCTTCCTTGCTCCGCCGTCTTCGACGACTGAAGGCCGTAGCGGCTACGCGAAGTCGAAGAAGGGGACTTATTAAAACCCGCTTTAGGGGGCAGGGGGCGATTCTTATAAGACAAACAACGAAAAAATCCAGACACATGCAAACACCACAATCCCCATAATAAAAGTAGATGAGGTGAAAACTTTTAATGTGTCATTAACTTTTATTTCACCGAAATTTGTTACAACCCAGAAATATGAGTCATTGGCATGGGAAACTATCATTGATCCTGAACCCATAGCAAGCATTGTAAGGATCCTTCCCCATTCAGAAACAAGACCAAGCATGGGCATCATTGGAAATACGAATGAAGCAGTGGTAATAATTGCAACGGTCGATGATCCCTGTGCAGTTTTCATTACGGCAGCAATCAGAAAAGGAACGAGAAGTCCGATGCCTGTACCGGTCAGTAATTCCCCAAGAGACTCTCCAACTCCTGTCGATTTGATTACCAATCCAAACATACCACCTGCTGCAGTTATTATCAGAATTGGACCTGCTTTTACAATTGCCTCCGTAAAAACGTCATTAATTTCAGAAATTGACTTCTTCTTTAAGAGCAGCAATGAAAAAATGACTCCGATAAATAAAGCAATCACAGGTTCGCCCGGGAAGTAAAACATTTTTGATATTATCCTTTCTCCGGTTTTATCAACAAGGCTAATCAGTGATTTAAATGTTATAAGCAGAAGAGGAACAGCGATCGGCAGGAAGGAGAGAAAGACCGGTGGCAGGTCCTTAACATTTTCACTTTCAATATTTTCATTTTCGAATGAATGAATAAAGCCATTCTTTTTTGACATCCATCTGCTCCAGAAATAAGCTGCAAGTGCCCCCGGAATGGCGAACAAAATGCCTATTAATATAAGGTAACCAATATTTGCATTAATTATTCCAGCTGCTGCCAGGGCTCCCGGATGAGGAGGGATAAGGCAATGAACCGAATAAAGGGAGCAGGCAAGAACGGTGGCCATAAAAGACATCGNAATCCCTGATTTCCTGCTGAAGGATTTTGCAAGACCACTTAGAATGATAAAGCCTGAATCGCAAAATATTGGTAATCCTGTAATAAATCCTGTAATTCCAAGTGCTGCAGCACTTTTATTTTCTCCTGTTTTTGACAGAATGTAACCTGCAATGCTTAATGTACCTCCGGTTTTATCGAGGGTGATCCCAATGATGGCACCAAAAATAATCAGGAAGCCGATTGATGCCATTGTGCTGCCGAACCCATCTTTAATTGTTCTTATTATTGTATCGGAAGGAAGAGTAGTTAAAGCAAGTAATATTGAAACTATGAAAAGGGAAATGAACGCATGCAATTTGAGTCTGGTAGTTAGGATAATTATTAAGATAATGCAGACTATGACCAGAAGAGAAATTACAGCAGCATTCATGGCAGCAAAAGCAAATTAATATTCCAGATATATTTCACTTACGGATTTTATTGCCCTGTCGGAAAAGAAATCGCTGGCGGGAAAAATCCGGTATAATCCTCCATCTTCACCATGGTTCGTTCTTACGATGAGAAATTCCTGTTGATCGTTCCTGTTAAACAACTCGGAAAAAGAGACACAGCATCTGTATCCATCCTGTGCGGCAATACACATTATACCTTTCACCAGCGACTCCCTGGTAAACTGGAAGGTTTCTGCAAGAGTATCTTTAAACATCAATCCTGTAAAAGGTTCTGTGCTGTGGATACCCTTCCCTCTTCCATAAAAAATCGTATTATAAGTAACTTCTCCGGAATCAGGCAGATAACCAGTCATCGAACCAGCAAAATTACCATGTTCGAATAATTTGACCTGTTTTGAAAACATTGGTGATAATCCTTTTCTTATTTCAAATGACTTAGGAAAAGATTTGACTGTGATTTTCACAGGGGATGCAATATTCCTTTCAGTAATAAGGTCATTGCCTGCTACAATTTTACTTTCACCCGGAAGTTCCCACAGGTCTCCGGTCTTTGAAGGCACAATCCTCGAAACCGCGTCAGCTATAAGAATTCTGTGAAGGTTATATGGATAGTAGATTTCACCCCAGCTGAATACAACTTTTTCACCCCTGTCATTTTCTATCTCAACATACATGTCAATAATCTGGTTAAATTCTTCAGCATTTGCTTTCCTGAGAATCCGCTTCTCAAGAATATCAAAAAGAGAGAAGCCATCATACCTGTACGCTCCGACAAATTTATCATTCCCGGCAGTGTCCAGAAGCGTCTCCTTAACAATAACTGAATGTTTTGGAAGATTAAGAAAATCGACCTTCCCGGGATTGGCAATTTCCCCTTCAACTGTTAATTCCCTTGCAGGAAGCTGGAATGTTTCTGTATTGTCGTAGAAATTGTTTGTCATTAAACTATATGGTAAATTTCAATATTGTCTTGCTGTCCTGCAGTCATCATTAGATTCTGGTTTTATGGACTTTCTGACTTTATGACTTTATGGACTTCGTTCCCCTATCCGAAAAACAAATACGCAACAAGTATTGCCGCTGTGAATCCGGCGAGGTCGGCTAGAAGTCCGCAGCCTATGGCATATCTTGTATTTTTAATGCCTACCGATCCGAAATAAACAGCGATGATGTAAAAGGTTGTATCGGTAGTTCCCTGCATGGTACATGCCAGACGGCCTACAAATGAATCTGCCCCATAAGTTGTCATTGCATCGACCATAAGTCCTCTTGCACCACTGCCACTGAGTGGTTTCATGAATGCCACAGGCAATGCACCGGTGAAACGGGTATCAATTCCAAGCCAGTCAAAAAACCCTGCAATTCCTGCAATAACAAAATCCATCGCTCCTGAAGCCCTGAAAATCCCGATAGCTACCAGGATTGCCACCAGAAATGGTATTATTTTCACCGCAATACCAAAACCCTCTTTGGCACCTTCAATAAAAGCATCGTAGACATTCACCTTTTTGATAAATGCGAGGACTATAAACAGGACAATAACTGAAATCAGGATAAAATTTGCAGCAAAGGTTGAGACAGTTGAGATTTGCTCCTTCGGGAGCCTTGTAAAATAGACTATTATTCCAGCGATGATTGCAGTGAGACCCCCGAGATATGCCAAAACTACTTTGTCGAAAAGATTGATTTTCTGCATTATAGCAACACTGATCAATCCTGTCATCAAAGCACAGAATGTTGATATAAGTATTGGGATGAAAATATCCGCAGGATTTGCCGCCCCTAGCTGTATCCTGTAAACTATCACACTGACAGGGATAATTGTAAGTCCTGCTGCATTAAGCACAAGAAACATTATCTGTGCATTTGAAGCTGTTTCCTTATTGGGATTTGCTTCCTGCATTTCTTTCATAGCCTTAAGGCCTACCGGGGTCGCAGCATTGTCGAGATTCAGCATATTTGCAGCTATATTCAGCATTATGGAGCCATAGGCAGGGTGTCCTTTGGGAAGTCCTGGGAAGAGCTTTTCAAAGAGTGGCCCAATCGCTCTTCCGAGAATGGCAACCACGCCACCTTTCTCTCCTACCTTTAAAAGTCCCATCCATAGAGTCAGAGCACCGGTAAGACCCAGAGAAATTTCAAAGCCAGTCTTGGCATTGGTAAAAACTGAATTAACAAGGTCATTGAAAATCTGGGTGTTGCCGGCGAAAATAAGCTGTCCAAGTGCTACGATAAATCCGATAATGAAGAATGCTATCCAGATATAGTTCAGGGCCATTTCGATTGTCTGTTTGGCGAAGATAAAGATTTATAAAGATAAAAGATAAAAGGAAAAAGATAAAAGTTATGAAGGTTATGCTGTTATGCTGTTTTGAGAGTTTGGTGTTATAACAAAATGCAGAACTGCAGAACTGCAGAACTTGCTAAACCTAATTTTTTAAATAAATTTGTGTAAGCAATTTTAAAACATGGCAAGGTTTACAAGAATAGATGTAATAATTAAGATGAGGGATGCTGGCATTATTCCCATTTTTTATCATAAAAACCCGGAAGTATGCAGGAACGTAATAAAGTCATGCCACAAGGGAGGAATCAGGATCTTTGAATTCACAAACCGTGGTGATTATGCCCATGAACTTTTCAGTGACCTGAATAAATGGGCTGAAAAAGAAGTTCCGGATTTGACTATGGGTGTCGGCTCTGTTGTTGATTCAGGAACGGCTTCGTTGTACATTCAGCTGGGAGCTAACTTTATTGTCTCCCCGATTCTGAATCCGGAAATGGCAAGGGTTTGTAACCGCAGAAAAGTACTATGGGTGCCTGGATGCGGATCAGTTTCGGAAGTCAATTATGCAGAAGAGCTTGGCGCTGAAACAATTAAAATTTTCCCTGGCCTCTCTGTTGGAGGACCCGATTTTATCAAGGCCGTCAAAGGACCATGCCCATGGACGAATTTAATGCCTACCGGAGGGGTGGAGCCGACTGTCGATAACCTGAGGGATTGGTTTGAAGCAGGTGCTTCCTGCGTCGGAATAGGATCGAACCTGATCACAAAAGAGCTTATTCAGAAAAAGGACTGGGAAGGGTTGGCAAAAAGAGTTTCCGGCGCACTTAAAATTGCTAAGATGTTCCACAAGGCATAAATCTCTCAACCACAAAGACCGATAAGCTACTTTGTGTGCTTTACGATAAACTTTACGCTCTTTGCGGTTTTAAAAAAACTTTACTATGAAAAAGGATGTATTACTTTTAGTGGGTTTTATGATCTTAAATTCAGCTCTTTTTATGGCTAAATCCCAGGACATTATATTGCCTGCACCTGACAAAACCGGCGGTAAACCCCTTATGCAGGCATTGAATGAAAGAGAATCGATCAGATCGTTCACTAAAGAGAATCTGACTCTGAATCAGCTTTCAGACCTTCTGTGGGCCGGATGGGGATTCAACAGACCTGTTGATAAAAAAAGGACTGCTCCATCTTCAAGAAATGTACAAGAGATTGACATCTATGTTGCATTACAGTCAGGGNTGTACCAGTATGATGCTGAGATAAACAAGCTTAAGCAAATTCATAACAGGGATATCAGGAGCTTTTGCGGAACCCAGGACTTTGTTGCAGATGCCCCTCTGAATCTTGTGTATGTTGCTGATATGGGGAAATTGGGGAAGAATGAAGGAGATGTTATCAACGAGTCTGATCTTTTGTCATCGTATGCTAATACAGGATTTATTGCACAGAATGTTTACCTGTATTGCGCTTCTGCAAATCTAGGATGTGTGATAAGGGCAATGATTACCAGAGACAAGCTTGCCCCCGAAATGGGTTTAAGATCAAACCAGAGAATTATCCTTTCACAGACTGTGGGAGTACCGAAAAAAGAATAATATAATTTAACCCTCCTGTATCTACATCCCCCCATCCCCCTTCAAAAGGGGAGTTTTTCCTATCATCCCTCTCACCTGATCTCCCGATCTCCCTTTCTCCTTCTCACTCTCCAGGAGCCCTGTATAATTCTATATTGGAGATAACCGGTGAAGCCTTTGATTTGCTGAATATGACTTTGATCCTGGAAGCTTTAACTAACGGGAATTTGCGGATTACCTTGTAGCCGATGGTTGTTCCGTCAATCAGCTCTTTCCACTCACCTTTAACAAAGGCTTCAATCCTGAATTCCTGAATGCGCTGACCGAGTTTTATATATTCCTGCAACAGGATCCTGTTTACCTCTGTCTCAGAGCCAAGATCAATGATCAGGTCGGATGTGGTCTGTTTGTCGTTCGTAGCCCAATATGTTTCAGGGTTGCCATCATTTACATTTGATGCACTATATCCCTTCCCTCTTGTATTTGTGGCACTTACCTTCTTTCCCCATGCAATCTCCGATAAAAATTCCTTATTGCGCAATTCTTTAAAAGCGAGGAGGGATTTCACATCATTTTCGTGGAGCAATCCCCTTCTGTCAGGAGGAATATTAAGCAGGAGATTGCTGTTTCGTCCAACCGAAGAGTAGTAAAGTTCCAGCAGGTTTTCAGGACTCCTCACCAATGAATCCTGGTTTGAATGGTAGAACCATCCCCTGCGGATTGAGACATCAACTTCCGCAGGCACCCAATAGTTACCGTCTTCATGTCCTTCGCCCAGTATTTTTGCAAAATCACCACCAGGGTACATTTCATCTTTTTTCAGCAGGCACCAGTTTGTGAGGCTTCCCATTCCGCTTTCATTGCCAACCCAGCGAATATCCGGACCTGCATCACTGAACATTACTGCGCCGGGCTGAAGTTCCCTGACAATTTTGTGAGTATTTGGCCAGTCGTAGTATGTTTTATTATCGATACGGCGAGTTTCCCTTGCTCCCCCATAGTATCCGTCACCCCCGTTAGCGCCATCAAACCAGACTTCGAAAATATCCCCGTAGTTTGTTAGCAGTTCTTTCATCTGATTCCTGTAATATGTAAGGTATTCGGGAGTTCCATACACGGCCGAGTTCCTGTCCCACGGGGAAAGATAGACACCCATTTTCAGGCCGTATTCATCGCATGCCTGCCTGAGCTCTTTTAAGATATCACCCTTTCCCTCTTTCCACGGTGAGTTTTTAACTGAATGTTCAGTAAAAGCCGATGGCCACAGACAAAATCCATCATGGTGTTTGGCTGTGATTATTATACCCTTCATGCCAGATTCCTTAGCAACCCTTGCCCACTGCCGGCAGTCGAGTTCAGAAGGATTAAATACCGATTCTTTTTCATCGCCGTAACCCCATTCTTTATCTGTGAAAGTATTAACAGTAAAATGAACAAACATATAATACTCCATTTCATGCCAGGCAAGCTGGCGTTCAGAGGGCATCGGACCAAATGGTTCAGGGGGTTTCACATCTGAGCATGAGGAGATGCTTACAAATAAGATAAGAAATGATAAAATCGTGGTATTCATGGTAAGTAATTTATTTTACAAACTCTATGTCACTCTGTGCTTCTCTGTGGCTCTCTGTGTAAGTTCTTAAAAGCTCATTATTACGCAGAGTTACACAGAGGGGACACAGAGATCCACAGAGAGAAAAAGTACTATTCTTTGGGAGAAAGGTCTTTTATTCTTATGTTTTTGAATCTGACTATTGAACCGTGTCCCAGGAATCCAATATGCCCCGTTTCATTTTTCAGCCCAGGGTGGTCATTATGATCCATTGTCCCATTATCCCTCGGCCCCGCAATATCTCCATCAACTATTACAGTTCCGTTAAGGGTAATCTTTATTTGTGTTCCTTTGATGCTGACCTCTTCAAAGTTCCATTCGCCTATCGGTTTCTGAAATCCACGCCGGGAAGGTATAACACCGTAAACTGACCCATGGTACTGGTATGGCTGGAGATCAGCATAAACCGGCGCAGTATCGTCAAGTATCTGAAGCTCCATGCCGACATAAGCGGCATCTCCCTCAAGCGGAGCTCTTATTCCAAGTCCATTATTGGCTGCAGGTGTTAATTGAAATTCAAACCTGAAAATGAAATCAGCATATTCCTTCTCGGTGTAAAGATTTCCCCCGCTTCCATTTTCAGGTTTAATTACTATCATCCCATCTTCTACAACGTACGATTGTTTGTTTCCTACCCAGCTATCAAGATTTCTCCCGTTAAACAGGGCGATAAATCCTTCAGCTTTTTCCTCGGGTGTAAGATTATAGTCCTTTTCACTTATTTCCCTGATATAAATATCCCTGAAAGCCAGATCAGTGCCATGAGCCTGTAGTTCCACCGGCCCTTTGGGGAAAATCGGGATTTTGGGATTCCAGTAGTTTTCCATAGTTACGTTGTCAGTGACAAGCTCGCCATTAAGCCAGACCGAAACTTTCTCACCTATCATTAAGATTCTGAATGTGTTCCACTCACCTACCTGGTTATCTGCAACCTTCAGGGGTTTTGAAGGATTCACCTGGTTATTGTATAATCCGCCGGAACCAACCTGAGCTCCCACGTCAATCCTCGATGTGTCCCATATCTGGACCTGGGGTGTTCCGCGAAGATAAATTCCACTGTCGCCGTCTTTTGTTATTTTCCAGTCAACAAGCAATTCAAAATCACCATATTCTTCTATGGAGCAAATATTGTCACCTTTACCATTAAACCATATGCAGCCGTCTTTCACACTCCAGCTTGATGGTACCATAACATTTGCTTCTGCCTGTTTTCTTTCGAGTTCAACGCTGCTCATTTTCTTACGGGTAACTGGATTTTCAACGAGGCCCTGCCAGCCAGTCAGATCAGACCCGTTAAACATAGGTTTGAAGCCTTCATCCTGAGGCATTGCCGCCAGATATTTATTTACCATTTCCCTGTCATATTCACTTTCAGGACCTGCAAGCTTTGGAACTGCTTTTGTAAGGATCTCTCTTACTATTGTCCCATACATGCCGGTTTTGGAATTGACCGAAGGAAGAGCAATGTACATTGCCGCTTTAGCGGCTGTGGCGGCTGTTAACGAATCGTCAAGATAGTCTGAAATAAAAAAGAGTGTCTGGTAGGTTTTTAGTCTTCCAAGTTCAGTCAATACTTCATTCTTACGCTCAGAGCTCAGGGCATAGGGCATTATTTTGCGAAAAAGCAATAGCTTCTGTTCATCTGACAAGTCTGATGCTTTTACCTGTTTTACATAGTCTTCAAATGCCGGTTCCTCAAAAGTTTTATTTCCTGATGCACAGATCTCATACAATGCAGTGGAGGCTGTATAATCGCGCCAGGAAGTAAGTGTTTTGAAACAGACATCCCTTATTTCTGCATTCCCGTTTTCAAATTCCTTCAGCACAGCAGCAAGTGCTTCTCTTCCGCCTGTTTTTGCAAGGACCGGTATTACCTTATCTTTCCACACTTTACCTTCCATTGCTTTAAGTATGGTCCCTGATCTTTTTTCCGGATCAGTTATTCCGGATGCGGCAGACGCGATTGCATTCTGTATATCGGAAATATATGTCTGGTCATTTGTATAAGAAATCAGTTCAATCAGTTTTTCCTGATCCTTTGGCTGAGCTAGATCGGCCAAAGCTTTAAAGGCGGCTGATTTTACATTTTCATCCGGAGAGGAGGTTAATGGCAAAATATCTTCAAAATACTGAGATCCCTTATTCCATGCCATCAGCTCAATAGTGCTTTTTTTTGCAGCTGCCGGACCATCCTTAAGCAGAGGTTTCAGTAATGCTATCTCATTGTTGCCCGAAACAGTTGTTAATGCAGTTTTAGCGGCTTCCTGATCCGCTGAATCAGGAAATTTTCCCATATACTCAATTAATGCAGGTACTGCTTTATTACCATTTAATTTGACCAGAGCAGCGACAGCTGCAACTCTTACTGCTTTATCGGGATTTGATAGAGAAGAATTTATAAGAGGCAGAGCAGCTTCATCACCGCTTTTCCCAAGCATTGCGATTATTTCAGGTTTTGCTTCAGTTATTGCCTTCGGAAAGAATTCAATCCATTTTTTGTTAATCTCTTTATCCGAAAGTGCAAGTGATGCCTGAAATGCTGCATTTCTATATGATTTATCGGGGTGGCTGGCAGCTTTTGTGAGATCCTTCATGGCATCCACTCCATGAAAACCGGTATAAATTTTAAGTGCCGCTGCTTTATTCTGAATTGTAAGTTTATCATTGCATTTATTCATGACAAGCTTACAGATTTTATCCATGGTCTTTATATCGCCATTCTGCCCGACATTATAAGCATAATTAAGCAAAGCAGATGTTGCGCCGGTATGTTCCCACCTGTAGTAGACATCTTTTGCAGCTCNGGAAAGCACGGGATAAGCTAAAGGACTTGCACTCTGTGACAGAGCATTGTAAGCAGAAGCCCTGGTGTTTACATTTATGTCGTCAGCCCAATCAATATATTCATTGACAGCAAGCTGTGATTTCATGGCAGCCAGAGCATTCATAACTGCTGCAGGACACGGCAGATCCTTGTTTTTGAGCGATTCTGCAAGAGCATTCTCTGCTGACTTGCCGCCTATTGCCAGAATAGCTGCCAGTGCAGGTCCGCAGATTTCCTTATCCTGAAGATAAGCCTTCAGGGAGATAACGGAAGCATCACCTCCGATGAGTTGAAGCTGCTTCATAAAGAAATCCTTAACCCCATTATCTTTCTGTCCGGTTGCATAAAGGATACAGATTTTCTCCCACATCTCTTTTTGCGATTGCATACCAGCCCTGGACAAAAATCTTGAGAGACTTTCAATTGCAAAACGTGCCTTGGTATCATCACCCGTACCTGATGGTATTATCTGATCACAGATACGCTTAAGTCCTTCGTCTCCGAGAGAAAGCATATCTCCCATCAGTTTGTTTGTATATCCCGTATCATTTGCAGGAAGCTGAGCGAGCAGGTCAGCAACTTTTGTTTCAATTGTCCTTCTGTCCTGCGAAATAGAATTCAAAGAAACAAGCAGGAGAGCAAGACTAATTATAAATATTTTCTGGATTTTCATATTTTAAGATTTTTCAGATTTTCAAATTGTATATCAGCAATTATATTTTCCATTCTCCCCTCATTGGCTGGTTAATAAGCCTGTTAGCTCCTTCGTCATCAATAAATTGCTGTTTCACAGGATCGTAATTTAAATTCCTGCCGAGCCGTAAAGCTATCACACCAAGGTTTACAATTGAACACGATCTGTGTCCGTTCAATTCATTAAGAGCAAATTTATTTCTTGTCAGAACTGACTCAGTAAATATAGTCACCTGTGGTTCAGGGTCCGGAAGTGAATTTATCAGTTTCTCCATATCCTTTATATCAGACCTGAATCCTTTATAGACCTTTCCTTCCGGACCTTCAATATATGCTGCGTCCTTATCGCGGTTTTCACCATCAAGGACAATTTTGCATCCGTCAGCGTAGGTATAAGTTATCCTTCTCCATGATCCAACAGCATCATAATGCTGCTGGGGGGCATCTATTTCAACTGACACAGGCCCTGTATCATCCTTGCCAAGCATATACTGAACAGGATCGAGGTAATGCTGACCCATATCACCAAGTCCGCCTCCATCGTAATCCCAGTATCCCCTGAATTTCGAATGAACACGTTCGGGATTATATGGCTTATAAGGAGCCGGACCGAGCCAGAAATCATAATCCAATTCATCCGGGACAGGCATCGGTTTGAGGTTATAGAGGCCGCTCCAATAGAATTTCCAGTCATATCCTGTTACCCCGCTAACTGTCACTTTTAAAGGCCAACCGAGAACTCTGCTGTCGACTAGCTTTTTTAACGGCTTAACTGTTGTNCCCAATCCGTAGAACTGGTCCTTAAATCTGAACCAGGTATTAAGTCTGAACATACGTCCGTTTCTCTGAACTGCTTCAATAACTTTTATTCCTTCACCTATCGTCCGGGTCATTGGTTTTTCACACCAGATATCCTTTCCCGCTTCTGCGGCCATCTTTGATATTATACCATGCCAGTGTGGAGGAGTTGCAATGTGGACAATATCAATTTCAGGTCTCGCAAGCAGTTCACGAAAATCATGATATCCNGTTATTTTTCCACCAGCAAGAGCTATTGCCTGCTCAAGGTGATTTTTATCGACATCGCAGACAGCAAGAAGACGTGTGCCTTCATAATCGAAATGCCCCCGACCCATTCCGCCTACACCGATGATACCCTTTGTAAGCTGATCACTTGGGGCTGTATATCCCTGTTTTCCAAGGACATGTCTTGGAACAATTGTAAAGGCAATTGCGGCTGCAGTGCTCTTTCTCAAGAAGTCACGTCTGCCAAATCTCTTGTTTGTCATTTTATCTCTGATTATATAAATAACTTAATAAAACTTGCTTCAGGTCAGGCGACAGGCGACTGGCAACCGGTATCAGGTGAAGTAAAAATTCTTCCTGCAGACTGATACCTTTAACCTGATACCTTTTTTCTGCAATTTGGATGATTTAGAATGAAAATACAAATAGAATCATTCCTATTTTGGGGAAACCTTGGGAAACGCTGCCTCAAAATAAAAGAAAAAGTCAGGGCTTTTAAACCCGGACGTCATTATGTTAGCTTCTGCCTTTCATCTAATGCTTTGCAAGATCAGCGGGAGATTTTTATATTTCCCGCAGAAAACGCAGATTTTCGCAGATATTACCAGATGTTATTTTTTAAGGCTATAGATTGAAACTGCCCACAAATATATCATACAGGCTATCAGTATTGTCATTCCCAGTGCAATATTGCTGATATCGCTTACCCAGCCGACTAAAAGCGGGATTACTGCGCCGCCCGAGATTGCCATCATTACCAACCCTGAAATTTCGTTGCTTTGTGAAGGATATTTCTCAACAGCCAGGGAAAATACCAGCGGCCATATATTTGCGACTGCCATTCCGATGAGGAAGACAAGCACCCAGGCCATTGCATCTGATTTGACAAGGATTATGGCTACCAGGCAGATAATGCCAAGAAGGGAGGTCCACATAAAAAACTTTCGAGATGAAATTTTTGTAAGCATTATTGCTCCTGCGAAAGTACCAAGCATACGTCCCAGGAAATATACACTACGCCCTGATTCGGCAGCAGTCTGATCGATTCCAAATTGTTTTATAAGGAACTGACCGGAATTGGAATTGAATCCCACATCCACGCCAACAACGAGAAATATTGAAAGTACCATCAGCAGCACAAATCCGTTACCAAGGAGTTTAAAAGATGAGGAAAAAGTCGCTTTATAACCCTCTATTCTTGTCTCCTCAATTTTTGAAGAGCCAAGCCATAAAACAGCCAGGATTGAGACAATTCCAAAAACAAGGAATAGCAGCTTCCAGTCACCAAATTGGGCAGCGAAGAATGCTGCAAGAGGTGCACCTATCATTGATCCTATCGCTTTTACAAACTGAGAAAAGCTCAGGAAGCTCGATGCCCTGTTTCCCGGGACTACATCAACCATCAGCGGATTAGCCGAAACCTGGACAATTGTATTTCCAATCCCAAGAAGTGCAAATCCGACGAGAACCATCGCAAAGGAATAAAAGAAGAAGGGAACCAACAATCCAAGGGCTGTCACTCCCATACCGATATTAAGCATGTTTTTTTTGCCGAGATGTGACTGCAGGACACCTACCGGAACCGAAAGGACAAAAAACCAGAGAAATGCCGCTGAGGGAATCAGCTGAGCCACTGTCGCGCTAAGGCTCATATCTTTGCTTACACGGTCAACTCCGATGCCTACGAGATCAACAAAGCTCATGACAAAAAATGCCATCAGCACAGGCGATATTTTCGAGATGTTAATTTTTTCTGTTGCCATAATTACTTTATTTGAAAGGGTTATCTTTTTCTTCCTGATGCCTGTTGCCCGAAGCCTGTTGCCATATTTATAATGGCTTCTGGCTCCCGGCTTCAGGCTACAGGTTATTTATACAATTATTACATAAGCGGAAGTGCATGTTGTATTGCTTTCCAGAAATCGTCATCAAGAAGATATGCAGCTCCTATGAATGCAGCATCTTCCTTCAGTTCGGAAAGTGCCACTTTGCAGCTGCATCCTTCCTTTTTCAGGCTTTTCTCGAAAATATCTCCGAAAAGGTTATAGGCATGAGAAATATTGCCTCCTACGACTACAATTTCAGCCTTAAATTTCTTAAGCCATGGCGCCAGAAAAACTCCGAGATTGTTGCCGAATTCGGTAAACAGATCCACAACAATTCTGTCGGTGCCGGCCAGTTCTGCAAATTCCTTGACTCCATTAAGTTCCCTGCCGGTAAGTTTTTTATATCTCCCGACAAACCATCTTGTCGAGAAATAATCATCCGCTATGTTGTCTCCATAAGGAAGGTGATAAACACAACCCAGTTTTGGGACCTCCTGACCGTCAACAATGGGGATACGGTCAGATATAAATGCGGAGCCAAATCCAGTGCCAAGAGTTATTGATATGGACCTCTTTGCTTTTGCAGCTTTTCCGACAAGCGCTTCACCAACAGCAAAGGTTGACACATCATTCATAAACCTGACAGGGAATTCATGAGGAAAACTAAGGTTATCAATGATGGCGTTTTTTACATTACATCCATACAGTTTCTCATATTTTGCCACTCCTTTTATATAACTGATACCTTTTACGTAGTCGAAGGGGCCAGGCATACCAAAGCCGATTCCTTTTAGCGAGTTTACCGGAATCTTTTTTATTACATCCGAAATGGCATGAACCCAAACACCGATGATTTTGCTGGCCTCTGCTTTATTATCAACAGCTCTTTCAGTGCGGGTCTCATTTAATATTTTAAATGATTGAAGATCAACCGCTGCACAGCTTATGTGACTGCCGCCTATATCAACACCAATTGCCAAAGTCTGTTTCATATGAAAAAGGTAGTTTTTATCGGATTAAAATAAGTATAAAAACAGATGCTGAAAGTATTGAATTTTATTGGGAATGCAAAAAATAGGAAATAAATAAGGTTTTTATTAAATTAATTTAAGCTGACTTTTTTCATATCAATTTCAGTTTAATAGTTGTATTTTAGTAAATTAAAATATTATTACATGCCAAAAGTCACAAAGGAAGATGCTCTTCTATACCACAGCAGGGGCCGTCATGGTAAAATTGAGGTCATACCAACCAAACCTTATTGCACGCAATTTGATTTAAGTCTTGCTTATACTCCCGGGGTGGCTTATCCTTGCCTGGAAATAGAAAAGACACCGGATGATGTCTATAATTATACTGCCAAGGGAAATCTTGTAGCAGTTATCTCAAATGGAACAGCTGTTCTGGGTCTCGGGGATATCGGCGCAATGGCAGGAAAGCCGGTAATGGAAGGTAAAGGTCTGCTTTTCAAGGTGTTTGCTGATGTTGATGTGTTTGATATTGAAGTTGATGAAAAGGATCCTGATAAGCTGGTTGAAATATGTGCCAGGATCGCTCCTACTTTCGGTGGAATCAATCTTGAAGATATTAAAGCTCCTGAGTGTTTTGAAGTGGAGTCGAAGCTGAAAAGCCTTCTGGATATACCGGTATTTCATGATGATCAGCATGGTACAGCAATAATTTCCGGAGCGGGATTGCTTAACTCACTTGAAATAACAGGAAGGAAGATTGAAGATCTGAAGCTGGTTGTTTGTGGAGCAGGAGCTGCTGCA
>WSSedA1B3DRAFT_1000123_pt1 | contig 21733 bp, 15 predicted proteins | sample WetSurSiteA1Bulk_FD_9468 | JGI IMG/M metagenome (IMG submission 9468)
GCCTGAAACAGCGGTTGTCTGAGTGATTCCCGTCACAGCTTTGGTAGTCAGTTCAGGAATACCAAATGGGCTTGTGGTGAATGTCAGATCCTTGCCATAAGAAGTTCCTTCCACGTTTGATGCGTACGCTCTGACATGATATAAAGTATTTGGGGTCAACCCTGTTATGTTGCTTATATATTCACCTATTTCATACCCGTCGGTGGTATGTGGGTCCTCAACATCAGGTGATTTTTTGGTACTCCAGCATACTCCTCTTGCAATCATTGCAGAGTTGCCATCGCCTGTCACCCTACCACCTCCTGTTGCACTGGTAGGACCAATAAAGCTAACCGAAGATGTTATAACATCCGGTGGCCTTAACAGTACGCATCCCGGTATAAAAGTGGTTAGAATACAAATGATTATAAATATATATATATCAAAGCCCCTTTTCATAGGAAGTTTTTATATAAATGATCGAAGTCAATAATTGCTGACGCTAATCTTTTGATAGATTTCGTGATAAAATTACTAAAATTTCCGCATCTTCGATTTATATAGATCAATTTTGATTAATCAAAAACTCATACTGAGACTGTCACTTTTGATTTTTTTCCTGAAAAACTGTACAAGAAAAGTGCCAGAATTGTGTACGGAGCATGATTATTGTTTGAGAAAGGCTTTTATTGAATGAATTAATAGAGAAATCAGGAAGGTTTACAATCCCCTTATAATGATTCTTCAGAAAAAATATAAGGTATTGTGAACCGGAATTCGGTTCCCTGCCCGGGATTTGAACTTACCCATATTTTACCTCCCAGAAGTTCAACATAAGCTTTGCAAATTGAAAGACCAAGTCCGGTTCCGCCAAATTTCCTTGAAACGAGGTTGTCGACCTGAAAGAACCTTTCAAATATCTTTTCATGATGTTCGGGCGGAATTCCGATTCCTGTATCCCTGACAAAAAATTCAAGGTAACCGTCTTTAAGAGAATATCCAAAATCTATTTCTCCTTCTTTTGTAAATTTGGTTGCATTATTTATCAGGTTTGAAAGAATCTGGATAACCTTTGTACTGTCAGTCATAATCATAGCCCGTTCATCCGGTAATCCGGCATCAAGGTTTATCGATATGACATCAGGTTTTTCCTTGTAACTGAATTGCTCATCTAGGCTTCGAAGGGATGAATTAAGATTCATCTCTTTGATATTCAGCTTAACCTGACCGCTTTCAACATTGGCAATATCGACAATATCGTTGATAATTGAAAGTAATTGGCTCCCGCTCTGAAAAATAATATCGATGAACTGATGTCTTTCTTCTTCAGTTGTATCCGGCTCGTTAAGAAGCGCTGAGAATCCGATTATGGCATTCATTGGAGTTCTGATCTCATGGGAGACATTGTGAAGGAAAGCAGTTTTGAGACGGTCACTCTCTTCAGCTTTTTCCTTTGCGGCTATTAGCTCAGCTTCTGCTTTTTTACGCTGGGTTATATCCTCGATCATTGCCAGGAAGTACTGAACTTCATCATTATTATTCCTAATAATACTGATGGTTGCTGATCCCCAAATAACAGTCTTATCTTTACGGATATACCTGTTTTCGGTATGATAAACAGGAATCTCTTCTGCCACCAGCCTTAAAAGAGATACATCGTCTCCTGCTATATAATCAGGATGCGTAAAATTCCGAAGGGTTACAGACTTTAATTCCTCCTCTTTAAAGCCAAGCATCTTACAGAAAGCTGAATTCGCCCGTATTATACCAAGGTCCTTGCCAGTCATTGCTATACTGATAGGACTCTCTTCAAAGATCTTACGGAAACGCTCTTCACTTTCCCTGAGAGTCTCTTCTGCAAATTTACGTTCTGTTATGTCGCGGCAAATTGACTGAAAATATTTAACTCCTTCTATTTCAACTTTTCGCGCACTTATTTCAACAGGCATAGTTGTACCATCTTTCCTGACATGAACAGTTTCATAAGTTGAAAATCCTTTTTCATCGAGGATCCTGTTTTCATTTTCAAGCTCCTTGACAGCACCCGGAGCCCTGATTTTTGAGAGGCTCATCCCTAAAAGTTCTTTCCTGTCACGCTGGTAAGCTTCTGCAGCTCTGTCGTTTGCTTCAATAATATTCATATTCCTGTCAGTAAGGAAAATTATATCATTTGCATACTTCAGTATATAATCAAAATGCTTTCTTAAAGCCATATGGTCAAGTTCCGCTTCATATTTCTCGCGGTAAAATCTGGCATTCTCGTTCCATTCGATAATCCCAAGCAGCAAACCTATGGTCAGGATAAAGAGTATTATTATTATGATTATCATCGTCATCTGCTCATTTAAAGCAGAGAAGACTTCATTTTGATTAATTTTAGATATGAGATACCATTGAGATCCCGGTACTTTCTTCATAGCAGAGATCACTGTTGCGCCTCTGTAATCAATACCATCACTTGTTCCTTCAATACCGCGTACGGCCATTGCCTCCGGGAGTTTTTCCTCAGAAACAGATTTTCTCAGAACCAGCTCGGAATTCTTTTTAAACCTAAGTTCATTCAGGTAAAGAACCTCCTCTCCTTCCTGCCTTATCAGCAGTGCTTCGGCCGTCTTATTTGGAACGGGCCAGGTTTTAACCAGGGGGTAAAGAATTTCTTCCGGATCGATCCTCAGAGCAAGCAGACCAAAAACGGAGGAAACTTTCTGCCAGGTATTGATAAGGGGTATAACAAGATCAAGATGAACATAGTTTATATTACTTACCTTATGAAGATCGGTAAGAACTCCTGACTCCAGTTTCATCAAATCGGGCAACTGAAGTCTCAGGTAGTCTCCCAGAATAGTGTCCTGTTCCGGATAATTTCCCCGGACTTTTCCAAGTGAATCAATAAGAAGAATATTTTTATATTCTATGTTTCTGGTTACTGATTTTAATGCTGCAACAATATCTGAATAAAGTGTTTTATTTTCAGTTCCGCCCAGGTAATCATGTAAAAGCCTTACAAAAGGATTGTTTTCGCCTATCAGGATTGCATCACCAATTCTCTCATTCCTCCACTGTGCGATTTGTTTAACTTTAAGGTCGGCTATTGCGGAAAGTTCGAGATTTTTTTCGTTCAGAAGCCTTCTTTTCTGACTTCTATAATAGAACAATCCCAGCAAGATACTGCTTGCCGAAATAATTATGAAAAGAACAATTAGTAGCCACGGAGTAGCCGGTTTTTGCCTGTGCGAAACCATTATCAGTCGCCCTTAGAAATGTACTTGACTCTTAATCCCTTCACAATACTGAGCTGTAAAATTAACACTTTACTTTAAAAGTGAATCAATTATGTCACTTTAATAAATCGGGAAAAGATTCTTTCTTTTTTATTATAACGGACGCAAGGATTGAGACAAGCAGAATTGATATTATTATTCCAAGTGAGACCAGTATAGGTATTTCAAAATGAATATAGGATGCGAGCATTTTGAAACCAACAAATGAAAGTACAATTGCAAGTCCTACTTTCAGGAACCTGAATAATCCCATTAACCCTGAGACGGCAAAATAAAGCGAACGTAATCCCAGTATTGCAAAAATATTTGAAGTATATACTATGAATGTATCTTTGCTGATAGCTAGAACAGCAGGAATACTGTCAACGGCAAATATCAGGTCAGTTGATTCAATGACAAGCAGGACAAGAAATAAAGGCGTCGCATACAGTCTTTTGTTTTGCCGAACGAAAAGCGAGTCCCCATGAAGTGTTTCGGAAACCGGAAATAATTTCCTGAATAATCTCACAAGACCGTTTTTTTCTGGCTCAACCGATACTTCCTCCTTTTGAAACAACATCTTAAAACCTGAAAAGACAAGGAAAGCTCCAAAAATAATGACTATCCAATGGAACCTGTTGATCAGTGCCACCCCGGCAAAAATGAAAATCCCCCTCATTATCAGTGCTCCTAAAATCCCCCAGAACAATATTTTATGCTGGTATTGCGGCTTAACGGAGAAATAAGAAAAGATTAAAATAAAGACAAAAATATTGTCGACGCTCAATGAATACTCTATCACATAACCTGTCAGAAATTCAAGTGCTTTGGTCTTTCCAAACTGAAGAAGGACGAATATGTTAAAAGCCAATGCAATTGCTATCCAGACACTGCTCCATATAAGAGCTTCCTTTACAGCAATTTTATGAGCTTTCTTATTAAATACACCAAGATCGAGAGCAAGTACAGTGAAAATTACAGCGTTAAATATTACCCAGAATAATATGCTGGCTTCCATAATTTAAGTTTGAACAGCAAAGCTAAAAAATAAATCATTCGAACTGCCTTTGGAAGAAGGAGTTTTAAGGTACTTTTCTTTTCAATGACAGATTGTGAGGATATCAGGCAAATCCGAAAAATCTTTCTTACATTTAAAGCCGTATTTTAAAAATGCTGCAATGATCATTAGAAAAGCTTTAATCCTGAACGTCATTATTCCTATGATAATGGTTCCGTTCAATTTGTTCCCGCAAAAAGGCAATAACGGCCCCAACCAGATAAATTCCAATGATCTGGAAGCCTATGTTTCCTTTCTGGCGTCACCTTCGATGAAGGGAAGATCAAACGGGGAACCAGAACTTGATATAACAGTAAATTACCTCGCAACACAGGCAAGGCTTTTAGGACTAAAGCCAGCCAATGGCAATAGTTTTCTTCAACCCTATACGGTCATGAAAAAATTCATTGACCCTGAAAAATCCTCAATAACTATTTTTAATAATAATAGTGATTCTGTCCTTATAAAAGACCCGATGATCCAGCTTTTCCCAATCGGAGCATCAGATTTTAAAATTGAGGGTGAGGTGATATTTGCTGGTTACGGAATCAAGGCTGATAAATACAAATACAATGATCTCGAAAATATATCGCCAGAGGGAAAAATACTTCTCTTTATGAACAGATCGCCTCTTTCTGAAGATGGAACCAGGTTTCTGTTCGATGAAGAGGTATGGTCAACTTTCATGAGCATTCAGGCGAAGCTGACAAACCTGATGTTCTCCAAGGCAAAAGCCATCCTTATTGTTTCTGATCCCAAATCAGGATACTCTTCAATTGAACAACAGTATCCCGGGATTGCAAATGAATTAAAATCGAGTAAATATCTTAAGGGATCAAAACCATTGAGCATCGATATGCCTGCAATGCCAAGAATAATCTTTGTCCACAGGTCGATAGCTGATGAATTGCTAAAAGGTACCGGACATACTCTCGACGAATTGCAAAAGAGTATTGATCTCAGCCTGAAATCACAATCTTTCCTTATCCCGGGAAAGAGATTGAAGATAACAGAGGCATCAAAGACAGGTGAGATCATCCTGAACAATGTTGCAGCCTGGATAGAAGGAAGCGATCCTGTGCTCAAAAAGGAGATAATTGTCTTTTCAGGACACGCCGACCATATAGGAGGAGAAGGTGACAGAATAAATACGGGAGCAGACGATGATGCATCGGGATGCGCAGCACTCCTCGAGATAGCCCAGGCATTCCAGAGCCTTGAGAAAAAACCACTGAGATCACTCCTTTTCCTCTGGGTCACTGGTGAAGAGATCGGACTTTTCGGCTCGCAGTCGTATGTCGACAATCCGCTCTTTCCACTTGAGAATACTGTTGCTAATCTGAATATGGATATGATAGGTAGGGTAAAGGGTGTCGCTGATACTACTGATGAGACTCCAATGACTGGTAAATCAGATGTCTTTGTGATTACGGGTTATCAAAGCAAGGAGCTTGTTGACATTGCAAATGATATCGATAAAAAGTCAGCGATCAATCTGGATTACAGCCTCAGCGGAAAAAACAGCCCACTTCAGCTCTTTTCGAGAAGCGATCATTACAATTTTGTAAAGAAAGACATTCCTATCCTTTTCTTCACAACTGGTTTGCATACAGATTATCATAAACCGGGAGACAGTGTTGAAAAAATTGATTTTGAAAAAATGGAGCTGATTGCTAAAATGGTATACGAGATAGGTTTAAACGTTTCAAACAGGAAGATAAGAATAAAAGTTGATAATCCTTACAGCAAATGGTGAAACGAGTCATAACCCGGAAGAAATTTCTGTCAGCCGCAATTGCAGGCATGGCAGGAATAAAACTTCTCTCACAGACCAGCAATTCCGATCCCTTAAGAATTGCAGGCAAACGTAATGTTGGCAAGACAGGGATAATGGTCAGCCCGATCTGCTTCGGAGCACCCAGAACAAATGAAGAATCGTTGATTAAATATGCCATTGACAAAGGCATAACATTCATTGATACAGGCAGGGCTTACGGTAATGGAAATAATGAAAAGCTGGTTGGTATGGCTGTTTCAGGGATCAGGAAAAGTGTTGTGATCCAGTCCAAAATAAGACTTGATCCGGAAGAATTGTCATCGGGTGGAAAAGGCAGGAAAGGATCGGATGAGATCAGGGATATTTTGAACCTAAAGATGGAGGAGAGCCTTAAAGCGCTTAATTCGGATTATATAGATATCCTGTTATATCATGATGCCTCACAGGAAAATCTGCTTTTCCATGAGGAGGTGTTGAGGTTCTATACTGAAATGAAAAGAACCGGAGTAATTAAGGCTCATGGATTTTCAGCCCATAATGATCTGATGAATTTACATGAAAGAAATAATAAGGAGCTTTTATATGATGTTATTATGGTACCTTTTAATCACAAAGGCTCATTTGTCCATTCTGTTACAGGCAGATTTTCTGAATGGGATCAGAAAAGGCTGATTACAGCTCTGACTGATGCAGGAAATAAAGGAATTGGAGTTATTGCAATGAAAACATGCTCAGGAGGAAAATACTCACCTTCACACGGAGTCGAACCAAGCTACAGTGAAGCTGTCAGGTGGGTATTACAGCAGCCTTTTATCAGTTCTGCAGCAATAGCAATGGCAAATTTTGAACAGGTGGATGAATATTTATTTTAAAAATCAGGTGGTTAAAAGCAATATATTATAATGCATCACCAACAACAAAAGTGCTTCCCCCGATGAAAATCAGATCATCCTTTGAGGAGTTTCTTTTCGCAGCTGCAACGGCTGACTTCACAGATGGGAAGCTCGAACCTTTCAGATTCCACCTGATAGCTTCTGCCATCAGGATCTTCTCATCAAGGGCCCTGGGAACAGAGGCTTTGGTGAAGTAATAGGTTGCTGATGATGGGAAAATGGGGAGCAAGGAATTGCGATCCTTATCGCTGACAAAACCAAGTATTATATGAAGTTTGTGACATGGAATCTTTTCCAGCTGATTAATTACATATTCCAAACCTTCCCTGTTATGACCCGTATCGCAGATAATCAGAGGATTCCTGCCAAGAATCTGCCACCTGCCCATTAACATGGTGCTGGCAACAACATTACTTATTCCCTCAGTGATATTTTCTTCTTTAAATTCTATGATTTCCTGAAGCGTCCTGAAAGACTGGAAGACAGCCTGAATGTTTTTAGACTGGTAATCTCCCCCAATGCTAATGTCTCCCCGGATAGATTTCTGTGATAGTTTATCCCATACGGAATAGCCTCTTTTTCCTTCAAGGAAATCCTGATCATTCAGAATACATGAAAAGTTCCTGTCAGCAAAATATATTTCAGATCCGGTTTCCAGGGCTTTTTCAATAAAAACCTGTTTAGTTTCTTCCTGAGTTTCGCTGATAACAACCGGAACCCGGTTTTTTATTATGCCGGCTTTTTCCCTGGCAATAATGTTGATAGAATTCCCAAGGAGATCCATATGATCATGACCGATATTGGTAATAACTGAAAGTATCGGATTTATAATATTAGTAGAATCGAGCCTTCCTCCAAGGCCAGTCTCGATGACTGCAATATCACAATCCGATTGTGCAAAATACTCAAATGCCATTGCGACGGTCATTTCGAAAAATGAAGGTTTGAGAGACATGAGGATGGATGAATGCTTTACGATGAATCCTGTAACAGCCTTTTTGGTGATCATTTGACCATTCACTTTAATCCTTTCCCTGAAATCTTTCAAATGGGGTGATGTATAAAGCCCGGTTTTATAACCGGCTTCCATAAGAACAGATGCAATCATGTGAGAGACAGATCCCTTGCCATTGGTTCCGGCAATATGAATTGTCTTGTATTTGGAATGAGGCCTGCCAAAATATTCATCAAGTACCAGAGTATTGTTAAGGTTGCTTTTATATGCAGCTTTTCCAATCCGGTGATAAGCCGGCAACTGGCTAAAAAGAAATTCAACGGCCTGATTATAATTCATATTACCGGTTTCTTTAAGAATCCTGGTGCTCCAGACACCTTAAGCTCTTCATACTACAAATTAACATACTTTCAACACACGCAACAAAGTATTCTTTATTTTAGTTATTTTTGCAGCTTGTTGGCGGAAAATATTCAATAAATACAGTTTATTGATTTTAAATTACTTAACGATGATAAAGAAACACAATAAAAAGCTTTTTATAATTGATACAAATGTTCTTCTGCACGATTACAAATGCATTTACAATTTCGAGGAAAATGATGTTATCATTCCAATAGTTGTTTTGGAGGAGCTTGATAAGTTCAAAAGAGGGAATGACATCATTAACTTTCATGCGCGTGAATTCACCCGTGAACTGGATAAGCTTTCGGGAGATATGTTGTTAACTGCGAATATTCCGCTCGGAGAAAACCTCGGAAATCTTCATATTGAAACTGGTCGTGATTTCTCCGAAAAAGTAAGCCAGTCATTTTCCGAAAGAACACCGGACCATCGCATTCTTGCTATAGCCGATTATGTTTGCAGCGTTAATAAAGACAAGACAGTTGTCCTTATTTCGAAGGACATAAACCTGAGGATGAAGGCAAAATCGCTTGGGATTATGGCGCAGGATTACCAGAATGATAAAGTAGCAAATATCGATGATCTTTATAAAGGAATCCAGGTTCTGGAGGGAGTTGATCATGGGCTTATCAGCAAACTTTATGAAGTTCCTGATGGAGTCAGTGCAAATGACTTTAACCTTGATCCAGGGCTCAAAGGACACCAGTTCTTCATCATGAAAAACACAGGTTCAAGTGCTCTGGCTCATTACAATCCTGTAAATAAGATACTTAACAGGGTAATTAAACAAACTACTTACGGGATTGATCCCAGAAATGCTGAACAGACTTTTGCCATAGAGGCTCTTTCAAACCCGGATATACAACTAGTTTCTCTAACCGGAAAAGCAGGAACCGGGAAGACACTGCTTGCACTCGCAGCAGCACTTCAGCAGCACAAAAGGTACAAACAGATATTCCTGGCCAGACCTATTGTTCCGCTTGCAAACCGCGATTTAGGTTTTCTTCCTGGTGATGTAAAGGAAAAGATGGATCCTTACATGCAGCCTTTGTATGATAACCTTACCGTAATCAAACACAAATTCAGCCACCAGAGTCCGGAGTTCATAAGGATAAATGATATGATGAAGGAAGAAAAACTTGTCATTACGCCTCTAGCTTACATCAGAGGACGAAGCCTTTCAAGCATTTTTTTCATTGTTGATGAAGCTCAGAACCTTACGCCCCACGAAATCAAGACAATTATAACAAGGGCCGGGGAAGGTACAAAAATGGTTTTTACAGGAGATATTGAACAAATTGATTCGCCGTACCTCGATACCGCATCAAACGGGTTGAGCTATTTATCTGATAAAATGAAGGATCAGGATATTTTTGCACATGTAAACCTGGTGAAAGGGGAACGAAGCTTTCTAGCAGAACTTGCCAGCAAATTGCTTTAAAATAACATGAATTCTAAACAGTTTATATACAAATGCTAATAAATAAAACCATGAGAAACAAATCTTTACTCTTCTTATTAATTGCTTTATTAATGTTTGGCACAACACCATCTTTGATCTACGGACAGTCGAGGAAAAAAAATACAGAAACCAAGCAAAGCAGTAGAAATGAAAAAGGAAGCATTCAGCTATTTAATGGCAAAGATCTTTCAAACTGGTCATTCTTTTTGAAGAATCCTGACGTTGATCCGACTACAGTTTTTACTGTGGTAAACGGAGTAATCCATATAAAAGGGGACCCATTTGGATATATGAGAACCAAAGACACCTATTCTGAGTATAAACTGCATGTTGAATGGAGATACCCGGTTGAAGCTTCAAATAGTGGAGTGTTCATACATGCCAGCCTACCTGATACAATCTGGCTCAGGACATTTGAATGCCAGCTTAAGGCAGGCAGTGCAGGCGATTTTGTATGCATGAATGGAGCAACAATGAATGAACAAAAGAATAATTCAAGAATGGTACCTAAAATGGCTAACTCGTCCGAGAAACCTGTCGGAGAATGGAATACTTTGGAAGTTACATGTAAATCAAATACTATCGAAGTTTATGTCAACGGGGTGCTCCAGAATAAAGCTACCGGTACTTCAGCAAGCAAAGGATATATTTGCTTGCAGAGCGAAGGAAAAGATGTTGAATTTAAAAATGTTTTCCTTACACAACTTCCACAGGAAAAACGCAAATAATTACCCGTAAATGTCATCTGGCGGATTTTTTCCGAACCGCTCTAAATCATGAAGACCACTAAAAAAAAGGTAGCCTTTCATACCCTGGGGTGCAAGCTAAATTTTGCTGAGACTTCAACAATATCAAGGTCATTTCCGGATGATCAATTCGAAAAGGTTAAACCGGGGGCAAAAGCAGATATATATATTATTAATACATGCTCGGTTACCGATACTGCAGACAGGAAATGCAGACAGGCAATCAAAAGATTTATAAATCAGTCACCTGATGCTGTGATTGCTGTGGTAGGATGTTACGCTCAGCTGAATCCTGAAGAAGTTTCATCAATTCCGGGTGTTGATCTTGTGCTTGGAACCAACGAGAAATTCGGTATTTCAGATTATCTTTTAAACAGGGGCAAAAGAAGCATTCCTGAAGTTCATGCCTGCAATTCTGAAGCCCCGGAAAGATTTTATCCTTCTTGGTCGATGGGAGACAGGACCCGTTCGTTCTTAAAGATTCAGGATGGATGTGATTACAAATGTTCGTATTGTACAATCCCTGCGGCCAGAGGGCACAGCAGGAATCCTGATATCAGGTCACTTGTCGGAGAAGCTGAAAAAATAGCTGAAAAAGGGATAAAGGAAATCGTTCTCACGGGTGTCAATATCGGTGACTACGGGAAATCGACAGGAGAACTGTTCATATCATTAATAAATGAACTGCTCAAAGTTGAAGGTATAGAAAGATACAGAATTTCATCAATTGAACCAAATCTCCTGACCGATGAGCTTATCGACCTGACTGCAGAAAACAAGAAGATAGTACCCCACTTTCATATACCATTGCAGAGCGGCTCCGACAGGGTGCTTGGACTTATGAAAAGGAGATATAAAAGAGCCCAGTTTGAGGACAGGGTAAGGAAAATCAGAAATAAAATACCTTTTGCCGGAATCGGGGCAGATGTTATAGTGGGATTTCCGGGGGAATCAGATCAGGATTTTGAAGATGGCTGTTGCTTTATAAATGAAATGCCATTGTCCTATCTTCATGTTTTTAACTTTTCGGAACGCCCCGGGACTCCTGCAGAAAAAATGACTGGCAAAATCTCCTCCGTAATCAGAGAAAAAAGAAGTAAAAAGTTAATATCGCTTTCTGAAAATAAACATCACGAATTCTGTAAATTCAACACAGGACAATTATCTGAAGTTTTATTTGAGCATACAAAAAATGATGGAATGATAACAGGTTTTACAGGAAACTACCTCAGGACTGAATATCCATGGAATTCAGAATTAGCTGGCAAAGTGATAAAAGTAAGACTCACAGGAATTTCCGGATCAGGAAGAATGAATGCAGAATTAGTATTTTAAACCATGACAGACCTTAAAAGCCTTTGTGCTAATATTGAAGCTGCTGCAAAAACGGCGGCTGATTTCATCAAAAAGGAATCAGATGTATTTGATATTAATCAGATTGAATCGAAAGGATTAAACAACTTCGTGTCATATGTTGATAAAGGATCGGAGAAGATGCTTATTGAGAATCTTGGCTGTCTGATTCCTGAAGCAGGTTTTGTTGCTGAGGAAGGAACGTCAACGAAAAAAGGATTGAAATACAACTGGATCATAGATCCTCTGGATGGAACTACCAATTTTCTTCATGGGGTAAGGCCATTTGCCATAAGTATAGGGCTGATGGAAAATGATGAAGTAATTGCCGGTGTAGTACATGAGGTTGGTGGAAACGAAACTTTTACAGCCTGGAAGAATGGTGGTGCCTGGCTTAATGGCAAAAGAATCCATGTTTCCTCTATTCCAAAGTTATCCGGATCGCTGGCAGCAACAGGATTCCCTTATAATCTGTTTGACAGGCTTGATCCTTATATGAATCTCCTGACCTATCTGGTAAAAAACACTCATGGATTAAGGAGGCTAGGTTGCGCATCTATCGACCTGGCTTATGTGGCGTGCGGCAGGTTTGATCTCTTTTTTGAATACGATCTTAAACTATGGGATATCGCAGCGGGAATGTTGCTCGTAAGAGAAGCAGGAGGCCGGTTCAGTGATTTCTCAGGAAATATGAAAGATCTTACCGGTGATGAAACAGTAGCATCTAATGCCCTTATTTATAATGAGCTAATTGAAATTATAGGTGGTTTTATGAAAAACAAAAACATTTAGACCAATGGGGAAAATCGGATTCTATATCTTCTTTGGTATAAACTGGATCATAACTTTGTTGCCGTTGAGTGTTCTATATGTTTTCTCCGATATACTCTACATATTGCTTTGTTATATTGTATCATACAGAAAGAAGGTAATTGCAAAAAATCTTAGAAATTCATTTCCTGAAAAATCTCCTGAAGAGCTTAAAGTGATCACCAGAAAATTTTACAGGCATTTGGCTGACCTTTTTATTGAAACATTGAAGCTTACTCACCTTAGCAACAAAGAGTTAAAGAGAAGAATGAAATTCAGTAATCCCGAATTGCTTGAACGCCTGTACGATTCGGGGCGCGATGTGGCTGTAGTGCATAGCCATTTTAATAACTGGGAATGGCTGACTGTTTGCTTTCCACTTTATACCAGATACAAAGCTGTTGGTGTATATAAACCGGTAAAAAACAAATTATTCGAAAGATTTTTAAACAATCTGAGATCAAGAAACGATGCTGCCTTGGTCCCTATGAAACATATTGTCAGAGAAATAGTTGAGAACCATAATAAAAATATAAGAACACTTTATGGTTTCATTTCTGATCAGACACCGGCGAAGAGTCAGATAAGATACTTTACATCTTTTCTGAATCAGGAAACTCCTGTCTTCCTGGGNTTAGAGAAAATTGCCGAAAAATACGACATGTCTGTGGTTTTCATGAATGTTCGGAAAGTCAACCGTGGATATTATGAATTTACCATTGAATTATTGTACGAANACACTGCTGGTTTGCCGGAATATGAAGTGACTGACAGACATGTCAGGAGGCTCGAAGAATTGATCAGGGAAAATCCTGAATTCTGGATATGGACACATCGCAGGTGGAAATATAAGAAAACTGCTTAGAATGATTAAAACAGCTGTTATAATACTTAACTGGAACGGTATTACGTGGTTGCAGAAATTTCTTGGACCTGTGGCCAGGTATTCTGCCAGCGGTGATACAGCGGTTTATGTAGCTGATAACGGTTCTACTGATGGTTCAGCAGACTGGGTTTCAAAAAATTTCAAAGATGTCACAATAATAAAATTTGAAAGTAACCTCGGCTTTGCAGGAGGTTATAACAGAGCAATTAAACAGATCAACGCGACCTATTATGTTCTTCTGAACTCAGATGTGGAAGTGACTGAAGGTTGGCTCAATCCTCTGGTTAATTTCATGGATCAAAATCCTGATGTAGCCTCATGCCAGCCTAAAATAAGATCCTATTATAAAAAGGATCATTTTGAATATGCAGGTGCGGCCGGAGGTTACATCGATAAATTCGGATATACATTTTGCAGGGGACGTATTTTTTATAAGGTTGAAAAAGATACCGGCCAGTATGATGACCATACAGATGTTTTCTGGTCAAGCGGGGCATGCATGATGGTCAGGTTAGCCGCCTGGATTAAAATGCGGCGGGCTCGATGAGGATTTTTTTGCACATATGGAAGAGATTGACATGTGCTGGAGATTCCGGCTTGCAGGATACCGCGTTTCATATGTTCCTGAATCGACTGTTTACCATGTCGGAGGTGGAGCGCTTCCTTATAATTCAGTAAAAAAAATCTACCTTAACTTCCGTAACAATTTATTCCTCCTTTATAAAAACTTGCCGGAGAATAAATTACACCAGATACTATTTATCCGCAAACTTCTGGACGGGCTGGCAGGAATCATGTTCATATTCTGGGGCAGACCCGAATTTGTAAAAGCAATCTGGAAAGCCCATTTTAATTATTACAGAAGTTTAAATATCCTGAAAGAAAAGAGAAAGTTGGTCAGAAATCTGACTGAAGACAAATCCAGAGGTCAGTTTGTGAACAAGAGTGTTGTTTTCAGGTTTTATATCTGGGGTGAAAAAACTTATAGCAGCTTGAAAATCCAAAATGGATCAAAATGAAAACGTACCAGATAATCATATTCCTGACAATTGTACTTGCGATCTACTCTTTTGCAAATATTTATATTTTCTTTAAAGGCTACAATTCAATCCAGGCATTCCGGATTTTCCGGTTCTGGTATGTTATTATTTTTATTCTCCTGGCATCTACATTTATTCTCGGAAAGATTCTTGAGGCCCGGCATTCTTCGGTTTTATCAGATATCCTGAATATAATTGGTGGATTCTGGATGGCATTTATGCTTTACGGTTTCATGTTCCTGTTCCTTTCAGAAATTATTATACTGGCCCTGCGAATACCGGGAATTGTTAACAGCGGGAATATACTGCTTTACAGGAAATGGGCCTATGTAGGCACGCTTCTCATCTCTTTTATCCTGATTGCAGGTGGGTTTGTAAATGCCGTGATCCCGCATGTGAAGAGCTACAATATTACTATTGGCAAACCTGCCGGCGGATTAAAAAACATCAGGATCGCAGCAGTGTCAGATATACATCTCGGGAGTATAATAAGAAAAAGGAGTATAATAAAGCTTTCGGAAATCCTGAAGAAGCAGGAACCTGATCTCGTGCTTCTTCTTGGTGATATAGTTGATGGGGAAATAGGACCTGTTCTGCGCGACGATCTTCTAAAATATTTCACATGCCCTCACTGTACTGACGGACTTTATGCGATTACCGGGAATCATGAATTTATTGGAGGCGCAAAACGCACTATACCTTACATTGAGAGCAAAGGGATCAGAATCCTGAAAGATGAAATCGTTGAAATAGATGGCGGGATACAGTTAATTGGCAGGCTTGACAGGGATTCAAAGCGGTTTTACGGTAAAGAACGTAAAAAGCTTGAAGAATTAGTCAGGGGTATTGATTTATCTAAACCCGTAATCCTGCTTGATCATCAACCGTTTGAACTTAGTGAAACCGAAAAGTACGGCATTGACCTGCAACTTTCCGGCCATACACATAATGGACAAATGTGGCCACTGAATTACGTTACTGCCAGGATATATGAGCTGAGTTATGGCTATTTAAAAAGAGGCAACACTCAATATATTGTATCCTCAGGTTACGGTCTCTGGGGACCAAGAGTCAGATCGGGCAGCAGATCGGAAGTGCTGATCATTAATATTAAGTTTGAAACAAATCCTGCCGTTTCTGTAAAATAGTATTTCTATAATAGATCATATACTTTTTCAAGAGCCATCCCCCGTGATCCTTTTATGAGGATAAGAGAGCCTTTGATCGGCTCGGCTTTCAGGTATTCCCTTAATGATCCAAGATCCTGAAATGAATTAAAATTAAATCCGGTTGAAACCTTTTTGAATGTACTCCCCACCAGAAGCACCTTTTCGGGATTAAGCGGCTTGATTTCGGTAAGCAGTTTTAAATGTTCCTCTTCACTTTTATCACCAAGTTCCAGCATATCACCCAGGATTAATATCTTCCTGCTTGTTTTAAGGTCAAAAAATGATTTGACAGAAAGCATCATACTTGTAGGATTCGCATTGTAGGAGTCACAGATCAGTGTATTATTAGGAGTTGTTTTCACCTGTGACCGGTTATTCCCGGGCTGATACTTTCCAATGGCTTCCGCAATATCGTCCATTTCAACACCGAGGAACAGACCCGTGGCAATTGCCGCAGTAATATTTTCTAGATTATAGGCGCCAAAAAGACCTGTCTGGATATCATGAATCCTGTGCTGGTATTTGACTCTTACTGCCAGGTTCATCTCTGAAGGCAATGCTTCTACAATCAGCTCGACCCCTGTTGGGTTTGAAAAAGGAACTCCCCTGTTTACAAGTTTATAGATTCTTTCGGTAAGAAACGGATTTTTATCATTGTACAATGCTATACCATTTACTTTCCTTAGGTGTTCATAGAGTTCTGTTTTAGCCTTCAGGACTCCTTCAAATGCCCCAAAGCCTTCAAGATGAGCTGTTCCGATGTTTGTTATTATACCATAATCGGGCCTGGCAATATTGCATAAAGTACGGATCTCCCCGAGGTGGTTGGCCCCCATTTCAAGAATCATCATCTGGGTATCCGCCGGCGCTGTTAAAATAGTCAGCGGCAGCCCGATTTCATTGTTAAGATTCCCTTTAGTATAGTGAACCCTGATCTTCTTTGACATTATGGCAGCAATCAGTTCCTTAGTTGTGGTCTTTCCATTCGTTCCTGTTATTGCCAGTACCGGCGCCTTAGTCATTTTGCGGTGAAGTGTGGCAAGAGCCTGCAGTTCAAGAAGGCAGTCATCGACCAGGATCGTCTTATCTGTTTCATATACCGGATCATCAATCACAGCATACGAAGCTCCTTTGTCAAGTGCTTCTACGGTATATTTGTTACCATTGAAATTCTGGCCCCAGAGCGCAAAAAAAAGCTGACCTTTTTTGATTGTGCGAGAATCTGTTGAAACGCCAGTTGATTCTTCACTGAAAATTTTATATAACTGTTCCGTTTTCATAAATTTAAAAAAATGCCTCATTATGCATACATAATGAGGCTATTAATAATAAATGATTTATTCCATTATAATCCTGCCGGGCTTCCGACTCTGATCATTGCACATCTGAATCCTATGTCATCACGGCAGCTTTCCTGGTCAAGAAACCTTCTTGTTGAAGGATTAAGCCAGTATGCCCTGTCTCTCCATGATCCGCCCTTATAAACCCTGGCGTTATCATTAACAAGTGTGAAGTAGTCCTTTTCTTCCTGTACATACATCCTGGTGGATCCTTTTTTTCCGTCTTCAGTATTCCAGTCGGCTCCTGAGGGAATTGCTGACTGCAAATCTCCATCCCTGTAGTTTCTGTAATCGCCCTTCTGATAGTTATACCTGTTGGCTACATCTTTATCCTGCACGGTATCGACATAGAGACGGCCGAGCTTGTCTTTTCCAACCACTGATCCGTTAGCATCTCTCCTGAGGTCAGTGAAAACGTTGCCCCTGAAAGGATTGAATCCATCAACATCCTCTGATGTAAGAGGACGATATACATCCTGAACCCACTCATTTACGTTACCAGCCATGCAATAAAGACCATAGTCATTCGGCCAGTAAGATTTAACATCAGTAGTTATGCTACCGTTATCATTCAAACTTCCTGCAACGCCCATCATGTCACCTCTTCCACGGACAAAATTCGCCATCATCTCGCCACGGGATTTTTTCGATGAATTTCTGACATTATGACCATCCCAGGGGTATATTCTTCTTTCATAAACACGTTCTTCAAAAGTATTCCCTTTAAGAGCATAAGCCGCAAATTCCCATTCTGCCTCAGTAGGCAGCCGGTAAGAAGGAAGAAGAAGTCCATCTTCAAAATTAGTACGCCTTTCAGTCTGATTTGGATTGAGGCTTTCACGAAGCTGATTTACAACTCCTTCATATTGACCTGCAAGATATGCTTCAGTATTAAAATTCTTCTCATTAAGCTGGTTCGGATCAGGATTCAGTTCTCCTTCATCAATAAGCAGCTGTTCATTAACCCTGTCAGTTCTCCATAAACAATAATCGTTTGCCTTGGTCCAGCTGACTCCTACAACAGGATAATCATTATATGAAGGATGCCGGAAATAATACTGAACATAGGGATCATTGAAACCCATAGGACTTCTCCAGACAAGTGTATCAGGTAAAGCTCTCCTGAAAACTTCAGGATAATCCCTGTAAACCCTTTTAATCCAGAAAAGATACTCCCGGTAGTCAACATTCCTTACTTCTGTCTCATCCATATAGAATGAAGATACAGTAACCGTCCTGGGTAAATTATTCCAGTCAAACATCACATCCTGCTCCACACGACCCATGGTAAAGCGACCCCCTTCTATAAGCACAAGACCAGGTCCTGTTCTCTGCTCTGCCCCAAGTGCAACTTCAAATCCTCCATTGTCAGGATCATTATATTTCCACCCGGTAGTAGATGAAACATTTGAGTCACCTTTCTTCCCACCCTTGCACGAAAAGAGAATCAGTGCAGCAACAAATATAACCGACAAGGTTCTGAATCTATACATAACTCCTTAATTTTAATGGCATTAATGAATCTTCAATTATACTTTTATTCTGTCTCTTTTTTTAGACATCAAATATAACTACATATCAGGTATATTTATTGTTCTTAATTTAATTCTTTTTTCAACTTTGTTTAAACTGAAAGTCAGGCCAGTCTGATGAAGCAGGGAAAACGGCATCATGGAATAGCCTGACAATATATTAAACCTGTAATTATAATAGAAGGTTATCTTTTCCATCCTTAATGAGAAGCCTGCCTGAAAATCAATGTTCTTATTATTATTTACCATCAGGATTGAACTTACTGACATAAATTTATTTTCAAGTGTCGCTCCTGCAGCAGTACTAAGAAATTTTCCCTGCAGCTCCAACGAAGCAAGAGGAAGTATCCTCAACTCATTCGTCTTATTCAGCTCAATATCGACAAGCAAATGAATCAGGTATTTCCGGTCGAGATTTTCATCAGATAATCCGTTTCCATTCAGATCAGGTCTGGTCAAATGCGTTATTGCAAAACCTCCGGAAATTCCTTTATATATGAACATGAGACCTGTTCCTACATCAAAAACCGTCCTGTTTTCATTTGGTATCAACTCAGATGATGGATTCGAGACGCCTCCCATAGGATCGATCTGATCGGGAAAGACTGCATCACTGAAATTAAAGCCGCGATGAAAAAGTGAGGCTGATAGTCCGGCATTTATATATAGGTCACGTCCTGCCTGCAAAAAATAAGAGTATGATAGACCGGTTCTTAAATCATTTACTATACCACCAATATAATCGTTAGAAATATAAAAACCTGCACCCCCATGCAGAGATTCAAAGTACGAATCGTATGACATGTAAACAGAATGAAAATTATACTGGTTCCCGGGATAAAAATTAAAATATGAAAGCCTGAGGATACCATCTGAATTACTGCCTGAAAAGGCCGGATTGCTCATCAGGAGTGTCTGATATCCAGGACCATAATTTGTCTCCTGACAAAAAATTGGTTCGGAAATTATCAAAATAAGGATAAAAATCAGACCTGAACGGTTCATAATAATGTTTGAAACTGAAATATCAACGTAAGGACTCTATCCTTATTTTTATCTTAGCTCAAATTCATAACGCAAATTAAACTAAAAACCGGAACTACATTTCTATCTTTGCCGGTAATAATGATCCGTCTGGTTCAAATATTAATTTTTGCTGTTGTCCTTTCCTCATTTAATCCTGTCATATACGGAAAGGCAAAAGAATTTTCCTCTTCATCGGTCCTTTCATCCGGCAAGTGGTTTAAAATAGCAATTACCACAGATGGAATCTACAGGATTGACTTTGCAAAGCTGAAACAGCTCGGGCTTGAGAATCCATCAAATCCGATGATTTTTGCCAATAACCCTGGTCAGCTATCTTACTTTAATGACGGATCATTTTCTGACGATCTCAGGGAAATAGCAATTTATCTGAATACCGGTACGGACGGAATATTTAATGAAGGTGATTATATTTTATTTTATGGTCAGGGTGCAAACAGGTGGATTTATGATGATAAGAAACAGGATTTCAACTTTTTACGACATAATTATTCCGATACCGCTTTTTATTTTGTTACCTCAGGCCAGAACACGGGGAAAAGAATAGGAACAGCAAGAGAACCGACAGTGCAGGCTGGCTACTATTCATCAACCTCCGATGCTCTTTATATTCACGAAATGGAAACTGAGAATATTATTCACTCAGGAAGAGAATGGTACCAGCCGGTAAGCTATTCAAAGGAGACCGACATAAATCCCGGATTTAAGGATATTATAACATCAGAGAAAGTTAAATACAGCATCAGAGTTCTTGCAAGAGCTTCAGGTTCAACCCTCTTCAGGCTGATTGAAAACTTATCAGTTATCACCGGTATAACAGTTAACGGTGTCAATATGGCATCAACTACCGGGACCTTCGCCCAGGATGAGCAGGCTGAAGGTGAAGCCTTGCCATTATCGTCGGCACCCATATATAAGGTTTCATTTACAAACAATGGAGATATATCTGCAAGAGGGTGGATCGACTATGTTAAATTCCATGCAAGAAGAAACAACAGGTTTGACGGGCAGACGATGTATTACACAGATTCAAAGTCTGTTGGCCCTGGCATTGTTACAGAATACACAATAAAAAGCTCTTCTCCAGAGATAGTAATCTGGGATATTTCTGACCCCTATTTTTGCAGAAAGGTCGTTTTTTCCAGGACAGGTGATGATCTAACCTTTAAGCTGCCAACTGATTCACTGAAGACTTTTATTGCTTTCCTCAGCAGTAATGCCAAGACCCCTTTAATTAAATCAGTAGCCGTCCCAAATCAGGACCTTCATGCATCTTCTCCGGCTGATATGATCATTGTAACCCATATATTTTTTAAAAAATTTGCAGAAAATCTTGCAGAGATCCATAGTAAAAACAGCGGATTAACAACCCTTGTTGTCACCCCGGAGCAGATTTATAACGAGTTTTCGGGAGGTATTCCTGATATAGCCGCAATAAGAAACTTCCTCAGGATGAAATTTCTTCTTCAAAAGGATACAAGCCATCCTCTGAGGTATCTTTTATTATTCGGTGACGGCTCTTTTGATAACAAAACACCGCCACCGGGAAATACAAACTATATACCTACTTACCAGACATTGAATTCCAACGTGATAATTTCATCATTTACGTCAGATGACTTTTACGGTCTCCTTGAAGATGGGGAGGGTGAGGAAACCGGTACTGAGGATCTTGGTATTGGTCGGATTCCGGTATCTGATACAATTTCAGCTGGTATTGTTTTATCAAAAATTGAAGGTTATCTCAAATCTTCAAATCAGGGGAACTGGAAAAACATGGTTTGCATAACAGCCGATGATGAGGACGGCAATACTCATATGTCAGACGCTGAAGGAATAGCCGATCTTATAAAAGAAAATGATCCCTGGGTAAATGTTGAAAAAATATATTTTGATGCTTATAATCAGGTAACAACATCAACAGGTCAGTTTTACCCTGACGTCATACAGGCAATTAATGACCGTATAAATTCCGGAACTCTAATTTTCAATTATATAGGTCATGGTAATGAGACAAGTCTGGGA
>WSSedA1B3DRAFT_1000127_pt1 | contig 21377 bp, 19 predicted proteins | sample WetSurSiteA1Bulk_FD_9468 | JGI IMG/M metagenome (IMG submission 9468)
CCTAACCAGAGATCAGGCGAAAAAAGACGTGTTTGACTATATCGAAGTGTTTTACAATCAACAACGATTGCATTCCGGCAATGGCTGTGTCTCGCCCGTCAATTAAGAAATGCAGCTAAAAACCGCTTAACTTTTTGTCCTGATAAGTGTTGATACATCACAGGTTATTTAGTGGCGGAATTAGTTAAAGCAGCTAACTTATAATTCCCGCGTAGCACTGAATTTAATATCTGACCAACGTTCTTCGGTAAGTTGTAAATTCACACGGCTAGTCGCCAAATAAACTAAATAACCGCCGCCGTCTTCTGCAAGATTATCAAAAGCTTTGCGTCTAAATTCTTCTAGTTTTGCAGGCTTATCGGAACTGACCCAGCGCACGGTAGAAATACCGATGGCATCATAAACACACTCCACATTGTATTCACCTTTCAGCCGAAACGCGGTGACATCAAACTGTAGCACACCGACTGCGCCCAAAATTAGGTCGTTATTTTTTAAGGGGCGAAATAACTGTGTCGCACCTTCTTCGGTAAGCTGTACCAAACCTTTTTGCAGAGCTTTGGCTCTTAATGGGTCTTTTAAAATCACGCGACGGAATAGTTCAGGCGCGAAATACGGAATGCCGCCGTATTTTAATGTTTCGCCTTGCGTGAACGTGTCACCGACTTGAATCGTGCCGTGATTATGCAAGCCGATAATATCGCCTGCGTAAGCTTCTTCTACCGCGTTGCGGGTGTCAGCTTGAAAAGTAATCGCATTGGATACTTGAACCTGTTTACCTAAACGGACATGGTAAATTTTCATGCCTTTATCAAACTTACCTGAACACACACGCAAAAATGCCACACGGTCACGGTGAGCAGGGTCCATATTGGCTTGCACTTTAAATACAAAACCTGAAAATTTCTCTTCTTCGGGTGACACGGTGCGTTGTTCTGCTTCGCGTGGTCTGGGTGCGGGTGCGTATTCAGCAAAGGCATCAAGTAATTCTAAAATACCAAAGTTATTAATCGCTGAACCAAAAAAGACAGGCGTTAATTCACCCGCTAAATAATCCTGCAAATCAAACTCATGACTCGCGCCTTTGACTAAATCAATTTCATCACGCAATTCTTCGGCTTGATAACCTAGCAAGGTGTCGAGCTGTGGATTACCCAAACCTTTAATGACCGTAGCTTCAGCGATTTTGCCGCCATGTTGTGCGCTGAATAAATGAATTTCATCTTTATATAGATGATAAACACCTTTAAAGCGTTTACCCATACCGATAGGCCACGTCATCGGCGCACAATTAATTTTTAATACGCTTTCCACTTCATCTAATAATTCAATCGGCTCGCGTCCTTCGCGGTCTAATTTGTTGATAAAGGTGAGAATCGGCGTATCACGCAAGCGGCACACTTCCATTAAATTAATGGTACGTTCTTCAACACCTTTGGCAACGTCTATCACCATTAACGCTGAATCAACAGCGGTCAAGGTGCGGTAAGTATCTTCGGAAAAGTCTTCATGACCGGGTGTATCAAGCAGATTTAATACGCAGCCTTTATGTTCAAACTGCATCACAGAGGTAGTCACCGAAATACCGCGCTCTTTTTCCATTTCCATCCAGTCAGAGGTGGCATGACGCGCGGCTTTGCGTCCTTTGACAGAACCTGCTAATTGAATTGCACCGCCAAACAATAACAGTTTTTCGGTGATGGTGGTTTTACCCGCGTCAGGGTGAGAGATGATTGCAAAAGTGCGGCGGCGTTGTAATTCTGAAAGCGATTCGGACATGGTGTTGTGTATCAATGAATAAAAATAAGGAATTATAACGGATTATGTCCTGCAACTTTATATTTTGCCGATGAACGTCTAGGTTCTTTGGTAACATGAGTGCAACACTTAGACCGATTTAACAAAGGAAAACATGGCACGAGTACCCAAACCCAAAAAGCAAATCAGCATTGAAGAAACCCTATGGGATTCAGCCAATAAATTACGCGGTTCTGTGGAATCATCCGAATATAAGCATGTTGTGTTAGGGCTTATCTTTTTAAAGTTTGCCAGTGATAAATTTGAAGAGCGGAGGCAAGAATTGATTGCCGAAGGCAAAGAAAAATATACGGATATGGTGGAGTTTTACACCGCAAAAAATGTTTTCTATTTGCCTGAAATATCACGCTGGAGCTATTTGATAGACCACGCCAAACAAGAAGATATTGCCCTGAAAATAGACACGGCATTATTTACCGTTGAGAAGAACAACCCCGCATTAAAAGGCGCGTTGCCTGATAATTATTATTCCCGCCTGAATCTGGATATAAGCAAACTCGCTTCATTACTAGATACCATCAACAACATCAACACCTTGCAGGACAAACAGCAGGATATTGTCGGCAGAGTCTATGAATACTTTTTAAGCAAATTTGCGTTAGCCGAAGGTAAGGGCAAAGGCGAATTTTACACGCCTAAAAGCATCGTCAATCTGATTGCAGAAATGTTAGAGCCGTATAAAGGCAAAATTTACGACCCTGCTTGTGGTTCGGGCGGTATGTTTGTGCAATCGGTCAAATTCATATCAGCGCATCATGGCAACACTAAAGATATTTCTATCTACGGGCAGGAATACACCGCCACTACTTACAAACTGGCGAAAATGAATCTGGCGATACGGGGAATTTCAGCCAATTTGGGCGATATGGCGGAAAACACTTTTTTCAAAGACCAGCACAAAGACCTGAAAGCCGATTTTATTATGGCAAATCCACCTTTTAATCAAAAGCAGTGGCGAGCGGAAAATGAGCTGAAAGACGACCCACGTTGGGACGGGTACGAAGTACCGCCAACAGGCAACGCCAATTATGCGTGGATTTTGAATATCGTTTCCAAACTGTCTGAAAATGGCGTAGCGGGCTTTTTATTGGCAAACGGGGCATTAAGTGGTGGTGGCGATGAATATAAAATCCGTAGAAAATTGATTGAAAATGATGTAGTCGAGGCGATTTTGGTATTGCCTAGAAATTTATTTTATACCACTGATATAAGCGTGACTTTGTGGATTTTAAATAAAAACAAAAAAGCCCGAACCCTTGAATTAAACGGCAAGTTAAAAAAATATCGAAACCGTGAAAAAGAAATCTTGTTTATGGATTTAAGGCAAATGGGCATACCGTTTGAAAAGAAGTATATGCAGTTTTCTGAGGGTGATATTCAGAAAATCAGCGAAACTTATCATTATTGGCAACAAAGCAACCACGAAAACACTTATCAGGATATTGCCGAATTTTGTTACAGTGCGACTTTTGAAGAAGTGGAGAAAAAAGATTTTTCTTTAGTGCCGAGCAAATATATTGAATTTGTGAATCGAGATGAAAATATCGACTTTGATGAAAAAATGGCGGTTTTGCAACAAGAGTTTACCGAATTATTGAAAGCCGAAGAACAATCAAAAATGGATTTACTCACTGTTTTTAAAGAATTGAATTATGAAATCACATTATAAACGGTTAGGCGATTATATTCATAAGATTGAAAATAGAAATACTGATTTGAAAGTAGATAAATTGTTAGGTCTAAGCATGACTAAAGAATTTAGAGAATCTACTTCAAATATTGTTGGCACGGATATGTCTGTTTATAAAGTAATGAGCAAATGGCAGTTTGCTTGTGATTTTATGTCTGTTATTCGAGTGTATAAATTGCCAGTTGTTTTAAAAACCGATGATGAGCCTATTTTAGTATCACCTGCTTATTCGGTTTTTGAAGTTAAGAATACAAATTAATTATTGCCAGAATATTTAATGATGTGGTTTCGCAGACCTGAATTTGATAGATATGCGGTTTTTAAATGCGATAGTGCTATTCGTGGCGGTTTTGATTGGGACGAACTTTGTGACACCACGCTACCCGTGCCATCTATCGAGAAACAAAGGGAAATTGTCAAAGAATATCATGTGATTGTCGATAGAATAAATCTGAATAACCGCTTGATTGAAAAGCTAGAAGAAACCGCACAGGCGATTTATAAACAGTGGTTTGTGGATTTTGAGTTTCCTGATGAAAATGGCAAGCCGTATAAATCAAACGGCGGTGTAATGATAGAAAGTGAATTAGGCGATATTCCAAAAGGATGGAGCATTGGAAAACTTCAAGAAATAATAAGCTTTAAAAATGGAAAAACGAAACCAAATTCAAAAGGTAATATCCCTGTTTATGGTGGAAATGGAATTATTGAGTACATAGGCGAGTCTAACGAGGAAAATTCCATTGCAATAGGGCGTGTAGGGGCATATTGTGGAAGTTTATATAGAATATTAGAAAAGTTTTGGGTAAGTGATAATGCAATTTCTGCTAAATCTAAAAAAAATTTTAATATGTTTTGTTTTTATATATTAAAAAATTTAAACTTAAATGAAATGAGTGAAGGAACTGGTCAGCCACTTATTACACAAAATATTTTAAATGAAATTAAAATATACATTCCTGAAAACGATATAATTTTAAAGTTTGAAAAATTGGCTATTGTATTATTTAAAAATACTGATTCAATAAGAAAAGAATTGTATTTACTTGAAAGAATTAAAAATCTTTTATTATCAAAACTCGCAACAATAACAAACTAAACCATGAAATTCATGGAACAAATAGGGCAGACACACAGGTCTGCCCCTACCATTAACATCAACATCATTTCGTGTATTACCGTGGGGGCAGACCTATGTGTCTGCTCTTTTATGGTTGCCCTTTTGATTGCTCTTTTATGGGTATGCCGAATTGTGTGTTTACCCAAAAGGGCGAACACATAGGTTCGCCCCTACGGGATTAACATAATTAACATATACAAAAAATATAACACCATGACATATAATCCAAAAATTCATCACCGCAAAAGCATCCGCCTAAAAGGTTATGATTATTCACAGGCTGGTTTATATTTTATTACCATTGCGGTGCAAGATAGATTATGTCTATTTGGAAAAATAACCGAATCCCCCGTAGGGGCAGACCTATGTGTCTGCCCTGAACTATGTGTCTGCCCTTATCAACCCGAAATGATTTTAAATGATGCAGGGAAAATGATTGCCCAATGGTATTTAGAATTACCCAATAAATTTCCAGATATTGAATTAGGTGAATATATTGTTATGCCCAATCATTTTCACGCCATTATTATCAATAATGGAATGCGTTACCTGCGTGTCTGCTCCAAACAAACGGGCGAACACATAGAGGGCGAACACACAGGTTCGCCCCTACATACCGTTGTGCAATGGTTTAAAACTATGACCACCAACGAATATATTCGTGGGGTTAAACAATTAAATTGGCAACGCTTTAACGGCAAATTGTGGCAGCGTAATTATTATGAACATATTATTCGTAATGAAGAATCGCATAATACTATTGCCAATTATATTATTAATAATCCTGCGAAATGGCAGGAAGATAAACTTTACCAGAATATTTATATGTAGGGGCAGACCTGTGTGTCTGCTCTATGCGGTTGTGATGAAAACAGGGCGAACACATAGGTTCGCCCCTACAACAATGACAAATTAATTTATGAAATTCACCGAAGAAGCCCTAGAAAACGCAGTTATTGAGTTATTTCAAGCTGAAAATTATCAGCACTTAAACGGCACACAGCTTCACAAAGAAATCAGTGAGGTGCTTCTGCGTGATGATCTAAAAACTTTTTTGCTGAACCGCTATGCCGATGAAGATATTACACTCAATGAAATAGCCAACATTAGCCGAGAACTGGAAATATTACCCGCATCCGCTTTATACGACAGCAACAAAGCTATTATCAAAAAAATAGCAGATGGTTTTGTGATAAAACGCGAAGACCGCAATAAAAAGGATTTATTCATTCAGTTATTGGACTTTGAAACCCCAGACAACAACCTGTTTAAAATCGTTAATCAGCTTGAAATACAGGGCTATGAGAAGCGTATCCCCGACGGAATTATTTATATCAATGGCTTGCCTTTGGTGGTTCTGGAGTTTAAAAGTGCCATCAAAGAAAACACTACCATCAAAGATGCTTATACACAGCTTACAGTACGCTACCGCCGTGATATTCCCGAACTATTCAAATACAACGCCCTTTGCATTATCAGCGATGGTGTGAACAATAAATCAGGCTCACTATTCGCCCCTTATGATTTTTTTTACGCATGGCGCAAAATCGAAGGCAACGAAGCCCTAGAAAAAAACGGCGTTAATTCGCTGTTTACGATGGTAAAGGGCTTATTTAATCAAGCCCGTTTACTCGATGTTATTCGCCACTTTATCTATTTTCCCGATACTTCCACTAAAGAAGAGAAAATAGTCCCGCGCTATCCGCAGTATTACGCAACCAACAAGCTATTTGAGAGCATTAAGCAGAACATGAAACCGCACGGAAGCGGTAAAGGTGGCACTTATTTTGGGGCGACAGGGTGCGGGAAAAGTTTCACGATGCTTTACTTGACCCGAATGCTAATGCGGTCAGTACACTTTCAAAGCCCGACCATTGTTTTAATTACCGATAGAACGGATTTAGACGACCAACTTGCAGGGCAATTTACCAACGCCAAAGGCTTTATTGGCGATGATGAAATTATCAGTGTAGAAAGCCGAGACGATTTAAAAACACGCTTGCAAAATCGAAACAGTGGCGGGGTATTTTTAAGCACTATCCATAAGTTTACCGAAGCCACCGACTTATTGACCGACCGCGCAAATGTTATTTGTATTTCAGACGAAGCCCACCGCTCACAAATCAATCTTGACCAGAAAGTGAAAATCACGGATGAAGGCGTAGAGCGAAAATACGGTTTTGCAAAATACTTGCATGATTCTTTACCGAATGCCACTTATGTTGGTTTTACGGGTACGCCGATTGATGCAACGCTTGAGGTGTTTGGTGGCGTGGTGGATGCTTACACCATGAAGGAATCGGTGCACGATGAAATCACGGTTAGAATCGTTTATGAAGGCAGAGCGGCGAAAGTTTTGTTGAACGATAGCAAGCTGAAAGAAATTGAAGCCTATTAGCAAAAATGCGCCGAAGACGGCACGAACGAATACCAAATTGAAGAAAGCAAAAAAGCTACCACCCAGCTTGAAGTAATTTTAGGCGATCCGAAGCGGTTAAAATTAGTAGCAGAGGATTTTGTCGCTCATTATGAAAAAAGGCTTGAAGAGGGCGCAACCGTAAAAGGCAAAGTGATATTTGTTTGTTCCAGCCGTCCGATTGCTTATAGCCTATACAAAGAAATTATTGCTTTACGCCCAGAGTGGGCAGAAGTACACGAAGGCGAAAATTTAACCGAAAAGGAGAAAAAAGAAGTTAAGCCGATTGAAAAAATTAAAATGGTGATGACTCGAAACAAAGATGATGAAAAAACCTTATATGACTTGCTAGGTACAAAAGACGACCGTAAAGAATTGGATAGGCAATTTAAAAGTGAAAAATCCAATTTTAAAATCGCTATCGTGGTGGATATGTGGCTCACGGGTTTTGATGTTCCATTCCTTGATACCATCTACATTGACAAGCCCATTCAACAGCATTCTTTGATTCAAACCATTTCACGGGTAAATCGTGTTTACGAAGGCAAAGAAATCGGGCTAGTGGTGGATTATATTGGCATTAAAAGCAATATGAATAACGCACTGGCAAAATATAGCAAAGTGGCTGAGGATGATTTTGAAGACACCGAAAAGGCGGTGATTATAGTCAAAGACCAGTTGGATTTATTAGCCAAGTTGTTTCATAAATTCGATAATTCGCCGTATTTCAAAGGCAGTTCTTTACAGCAACTGGACTGTTTAAACCGAGCCACCGAGCATATACAACTCACGAAGGACACAGAAAAGCGATTTATGGGTATAGCAAGAAAATTGCGGTCTGCTTATAGTTTGTGTTGCTCTAGCGAGGCAATCAGCCAAGAAGAACGTGACACCATTCATTATTACCTAGCGATACGCGCCATTATTCATAAGCTAACCAAAGGTGATGCTCCAGACGCTTCACAGATGAATGAGGCAGTCAGGAAAATGATTGAGGAAGCCTTGATAAGTGAAGGGATAGAGGAAATATTTAAGCTGGACAAAAACGACCCGAATACCGATATTTTCAGCGATGATTACATGGCTAAAATTGACAAAATTAAATTGCCAAATACCAAAATAAAACTGTTACAGAAATTATTAGCAAAAGCCATTGCTGAATTTAAAAAGACTAATAAAATTAAGGGCGTTGATTTTTCAAATAAACTTAAGAAATTAATTGAGCTTTATAACGAAAGAAAAGATGATATTGCTTTTGCTAATGACGTATTAAATGACGTAGCAGAACAATTTGCCAATTTATTTAAAGAGCTACAAAAAGAACGTAATTCTTTTGCTGATTTAGGCATTGATTTTGAAGAAAAAGCTTTTTACGATATTTTAAAAACTATTGCTCAGAAATATAATTTTGACTATCCAGAAGATAAATTAATCACTTTAGCGCGTGCTGTTAAAGTTATTGTTGATGATAAAGCCAAATATACAGATTGGTCACAAAGAGATGATATAAAAGCAGAATTAAAAGTTGATTTAATTTTAACCCTAGCTGACTATGGCTATCCGCCTGTTACGCAGGATGAAGTGTTTAAAGAAATTTTTGAACAGGCAGAAAATTTTAAAAAGCACCATTCGCCATTATTCTAGCCATTGTGAGCTGTCATCATGAAAAAAATTTATCGTGCCTTGTCTGTTTCTGCTTTAACCTGCGCTTTATTCGCTCTCAGTCCACCGCCTGCGTTAGCGTGTGGTCCTAGTTTTGTGTTACCTATATTTTCAATGGATGTTCGCCCTGAACAGTTTGCTGATTTTGCCAATGGTAAAGTTGGCATCATTCACCCCACTTTTAACCGTTCTGCGTTATTAGTCGCTTATCGAGAGTTTAATAATCTGCCCTTTTCAGAATCAGAACAGCACGATTTGATTAAAAATTGGCAAGCTGAATATGAAAATACTGACACCAACGAAGCCACTAAAGACACGGCGATTAATAACTGGATAGCGGCGCGTAAAAAAATAGTCACAGGCGACGCTGAACCGAAAATTTATACTGATAGAACTAATCCTGAAAGCTACAGTTCTTTTGCTAATTGCACCGCAGGCGCGTTTGATAATGCCACTAAAACCTTAGATGCACGGCTTGAAAAAACCAAAGCCGATGATGCGAATATGAAAGATTGGTTACGCGGTCAAGATCAAGTGTTTGCGAATTGTTCAGACGTTAAAGAGATGCCTAGTCCAGTCGCAAATGACGCGCCTGATTGGCTAAAAGCCGACCGTGAGTATCAAATTGCCGCCGCGCATTTTTATGCGACTCAATATGACGAAGCCAAAACGGGATTTGCACAAATCGCTAAAAATACTGCATCACCTTGGCGAGACTTATCGGCTTATTTATTAGCGAGAGTGTTTATTCGTCAAGCCAGCGCAATTTCTGAAGATGAAGCTCAGCATGACAAGCTGCTTACCTATTACCAACAAGCAGAAAATCAACTCAATAGCGTGTTAGCGGATAAAAGTTTAGCCAGCGTTCACAGTGCGGCACAACAACTGTTAAATCTTATTAACTTTCGTCTGCATCCTGAAACGCTGCACACTGAATTAGCGAAAAAATTAGCCGACAAAACGGAAAATGCTACGCTGTTTCAGAATGTCACGGATTACCGCCGTTTACTTGATAAAGCGATTGAATATCCCAGTGATGCGGACAAAGGATTGGATGCCAAATTTCGCCAAGCGAATGAATTAACTGACTGGATTTTTACTGTACAAGCGGAAGGCAAAGACGCATTTACGCACGCGCTAGAAAAATGGCAAGCCAATAAAAAAACAGCGTGGCTAGTGGTAAGTTTAATGAAAGCTAGTGCCGATAGCCCCGACATTGCCAAACTGATTGAAGCCAGTAAAAGCATTGATAAATCATCCCCTGCTTTTTTAACGGCTAATTATCATGCGGTGCGTTTACAAACCGCGCTAGGGCAAACCGAGGAAGCCAGAAAAACACTGGATGCTATATTGGGTGATTCGAGTGTAGCAATGAATATCTCCGCTCACAATCAACTGTTATCTGAACGGCTCTTATTAGCCCAAGATTTAGCGGAATTTGTTAAATTCTCTCAACGTCATGCCGTGACATTTGCTTATGATCAAATGGAAACGCAGTTAGTTGATGTCAACGTGATGCCAAAAGCTGGCGAAGAAGATTACAACAAAAACGAACGCGTATGGGCTAAACGCACGATGTTTGATGACGATGCCACGCGCATTATGAATACCTCTATGCCATTATCGCTGTTAAAACAAATCGCCGTCCATCCTGATTTACCTGATTATTTGCGTAGCCGCGTGGCGTTATCGGCATGGGTACGCGCTGTGTTATTGGATGATGAAGTATCTGCCCGTGAACTCGCACCCGAACTGGCAAAACTGATTCCTGAATTAAAAAGCCTGATAGCAAGTTATAGTAAAGCTAAAGATGGCAAAGCTAAAACCTATGAAGCCGTATGGCTGATGTTAAAAAATCCTGCCACGCGTCCGTTAGTCGATCAAGGTCTGGGGCGTATAAGTGCATTTAATGAAATTGATAATTACCGTGATAATTGGTGGTGTCTCAATACCTCTGAAGAGGCAACTAAAAACACAACTCCGACTCCGCCATTTTTAAGCAAAGAACAAATCGCACAAGCAAACACCGAAAATGCCAAGCTCGCCATCAGCGGCTCTAACTTTTTAGCGAGCAAAGCCAGTGAATGGTCAACCTTTGCCCCTAAAGAAAAACGCTTACCCGAAGCCTTAGCCTTAGCGGTTAAATCAACACGTTACGGCTGTCAAAACTGCGATACAGGCAAAGTCTCTAAAGCCGCGTTCGATATTTTGAAAGACCGTTTTGGTACTAGCGAATGGAAAAAGAAAACGCCTTATTGGTTTAAAGATGAAGGTTGTGAAACTAAGTAAACAGTCTGCCATACGACGTGCTAAAAATATCAGCTGATTTGATGTAAATAACCTAAACTGATTAATTAATTTTGGAGAACATACAATGACAGAAGAGCAAAAAACGGTAACACCTAGAAAGTCTAAAACACCTACTACAGCCCATCCTAAAGCGCATCGACAAGCCAATCAAGGTGATATTCCGCCTCTATTGACCAAAACAGGCATTGAATCATTTGAAGTCGATCAAGCCATTGAAGCGGCAGAATCTTCAAAAGCCACTGCCATCATGGATATTATTAGCAACGTTAAAACGGGCGATACTGAAACATTGGCACAAACGCTGGAAGCCGTACTGGCGGGCGCGTCACCCGATGATGCGGCGAAATTGCGTCATGCCTTGTTAGAACAAATTCGCCCTGTCGTCTCAAAAATAAAAAGTAATCCTGACGATGTGTTGGCAGACGATTGGCGTAAAGGTGGTTATCCTTACAAAAACTTGATGACACGGAAAAATTACGAAAAAAATAAATACCAGTTACAGGTAGAATTACTAAAACTGCAATCATGGGTCAAAGAATCGGGACAACGCGTCGTTATTTTGTTTGAAGGGCGTGATGCCGCAGGCAAAGGCGGCACGATTAAACGCATGATGGAACATCTCAACCCGCGTGGTGCGCGAGTCATCGCATTAGAAAAACCATCGAGTGTCGAGCTAGGGCAATGGTATTTTCAGCGTTATATTGAACATTTACCAACAGCGGGTGAAATCGTCATGTTTGACCGCTCTTGGTATAACCGTGCAGGCGTTGAACGAGTCATGGGGTTTTGTACCGATGAGGAATACAACGAGTTCATGCGTCAAGTGCCTGAGTTTGAACGCAACCTAGTTCGTAGCGGCATTCACTTGATTAAATTCTGGTTTTCAGTCAGTCGTAAAGAACAACGCCGCCGTTTTCAGGAGCGCGAGGCGCATCCTTTAAAACAATGGAAATTATCCCCTATCGACTTAGCTTCCTTGGATAAATGGGAAGATTACACCAAAGCAAAAGAAGCCATGTTTTTTTACACCGATACCGCAGACGCACCGTGGACAGTCATTAAATCGGATTGTAAAAAACGCGCTCGCTTAAATGCCATGCGCTATGTCTTACACCGTTTGCCCTATACACAACGCGATTTAACAAGAATTGGCGCGATAGACCCGTTATTAGTCGGGCGAGCGCATGTTGTATATGAGCTAGGCGAAAATAGCGCACCCGTTCTTTAATTTGGTATACACAATCCGTAGAGGTGTTGCAATGCAAGGTTTCTACCATGATTACATTCGTCACGCTTTAGGATTCTAGGAAGCAGAGAATATTTATGAACGAACTTGAAACGAGTGAGCGGCTAACAATTCGCTTAACAGCAATCGCCTTACCCGACTGGGCGAAAGTGGGGGTCTCTGCTTTACGGCAAATGCCCTGTGTAGATATTCTTGCTGCTAATGATCCACTTGATGATAAACCCGTTGATATAGTACTTAACTTTGGTCATTACTCCGAAACCATTTACCAGCAATATGGCACAGGACGCTTAGGTTTTTGGTTTTTTCGTTTTGCTGGACAAGATCGTGACGTTATTGCGGCAACAAAAGATGCCTCAGCCGCTGCTATGGCTTTGGAAGTTAGTTTATGGGCAAAATTAGCCGATGACAGTACTATTTGTTTATATCAAAGTATTGGTCAACATGAACTCTTCGCGCCTTGGCGTGCTGTACCGCGTTCTTTAGCAAAAGCGGCGCAGTTTCCTGCACGAGCAGTGACACGCTACTTAAGTAAAGGCGAATTAGTGGCGCACAATGCCGAACTGTTAGTCATTTCACCTGCACCGATTGCAGGTCTATTTGCACAAGCTGTGGCAATTGGAGGTAAAGTTATTCATAAACTGTTCTATCGTGAACAATGGTTTATCGTGGCAGGTAAAGGTAACGATTTACTACCCGACCCCAGCCAATATCAATGGTTATTAAATCCGCCTGCTGACAGTTTCTGGGCAGACCCTTTTCCTATCGAACAAGACGGACGCGTCTGGATATTGTTAGAAGTACTACCGTTTGCTACATGGCGTGGCTATTTAGTCGCTGTTGAATTATTTGCCGATGGTAGTCACGGCGCAGCACAAACTATTCTGACACAAGACTATCATCTGTCTTATCCTTTCATCTTTGAATGGCAAGGCGAACTTTATATGTTGCCTGAAGCAGGTGAATCCAGAGCAGTCACCTTATGGAAATGTGAACAGTTTCCCGCCCGCTGGACTAAAGCGGCAACTTTATTGAACGATATATGTTTTACCGATGCGACACTCATTGAGCATGAGGGACGTTGGTGGTTGTTTTTAACCATTGGTGAACCAGATGGCATTTGTTTAAACGATGAACTGCACTTGTATTACGCTGATTCGCCGTTAGGTCCTTGGACGGCACACAGCGACAATCCTGTAAAATCCGATGCGCGTAATGCCAGACCTGCGGGTAATTTATTTTATCGAGACGGTGTGCTTTATCGTCCTACTCAAGATTGCGCAACTGTCTATGGCAAAGCCACAATATTAAATCGTATTGACCGACTCGATAGTGAAGGTTTTAGTGAAACACCTGTTGGGCGCATTAATGCAGATTGGCGTAAAGGCTGTTTATGCACTCATACGTTATCGCGTTCCGAGCATTATTGGGCAGTCGATGGACTGCATTTATTACCGCGTTGGGCTGATTTGTTTAAACGTTAGCATACCGTAGAGACGTTGCACTGCAACGTCTTTGCCATACCCTTCATTTTTTCTGTTCGTCATTCGACAAGATTACAGCTCAATTTAAAGCCGCATGGGATATTTTTAATACCCATTTTCTACCTTTTAATACTCCATTCTGAATCATTGTTTTTTCTGATTTCTTAGATGAGAATAAAGTAAAGGTTTATTATGTCTGTGAATTTCGTTTCATTTATTGCTATGTACTATTAGGCATTTATTTACAATCCCGTATCCAATGAAACGAAATATGTGGTTGTCGCTAGTACAACAATTTCAGCATCCAAACAACCAAGGCTTCACCCATGCACAAAAAGTTTCAATACAGTTTATTAATGCTAACTCTATTGGCATCACCAACCACTAAAGCAGCCGATACTCATCAACAAGGAGAACAGACCATGTTATTGCAATCATCCGCTTTTACTGCGCAAGGTGGCATTCCGAAACGCTACACTTGCGATGGTGACAATGTGTCGCCGCCTTTGAAATGGTCGAATCTACCCGCACATACCGCGAGTTTGGTGTTGATAGTGGATGATCCTGACGCGCCAGACCCTGCGGCTCCGAAAAGAACGTGGGTGCATTGGGTGCTGTATAACATTCCGCCGTCTGCTTCGGGACTAGCTGAGGCTGTGCAGACCTTAGAGTTACCACAAGGCACATTACAAGGTAGCAACGATTGGAAAAAAATCGGTTACGGTGGTCCGTGTCCACCAATTGGTCGGCATCGTTATTTTCATAAACTGTACGCGCTGGATATTGTGCTGCCAGACCTGAATGAACCTGATAAAGCGAGTTTGGAAAAATCGATGGCGGGGCATATTCTGGACTACCAAGAACTCATCGGTACTTACCAACGATAATGCTGTTATGGTTAACCTAGGACTATCTGCCCCGCTAAAAAATCAACATCCATTGCTTCTTGATACGGTAATACACCTAATAATGGCGTGTCTAATAGCCTTGTTATGGTGGCGATGTTTTCTTCACGGTTGAGCATATCTGGGTCGGTACAGTTTGCCAGCCAACCTGCACAAGGCAAACCTGAAGCGTGGATTGCTTGGTAAGTTAAGCGGGCGTGATTGATACAGCCTAGACGGATGGCAACGACTATAATGACGGGCAAGGCTAAGGCTTGCGCTAAGTCACTAACGGCTTGTTGGTCATTGATAGGTGCGTACCAACCCCCTACGCCTTCGACTAATACGATGTCGGTTAAGCTCTGTAGAATATGCAATGCGTCCCCTACCCTATCGACGTTGACGGGATTATGAATGCCTGCAATATGAGGAGAGACGGGGTGTAAGTAAGCGTAAGGATTAATCAACTCATAAGCCACAGGCATCGAGGCGTGCGTTTGTAGCAATAAAGCATCATCATTCTTTAATTGCCCATCCTGTAACTCACAACCTGCCGCAACAGGTTTCATGCCTATCACGGTTTTTCCTTGTTGTTTAACGTAGTGCATTAACGCCAATGTTGCCCATGTTTTGCCGACATTGGTATCGGTGCCTGTGATGAAGTAGGCTTTTTCCATTAGCTTGCTATCACCATAAACACTTCAAAACTGGCGGGGATGTTGCCATTGATAGCGTGCGCAGTTTCATAAGCGGCAATCATGCGCTGCATGGCGGTTTTAGTGGTGCAGTGTTTGTTACGTTTTGCCCGCACGTTGTGTGCGCCGATGTGTTTTAACTCACGCATAAGAGCGAACACGGATTCATAGTGCGGCGTGTAGAGCGTGCTGGTGATATTAATATGAGTAAAACCTGCTTGCTGTAAAAAGTCTTTAAGTTGTTCAGCGTTATAAAAGTCGTTGACGTGTGAGTAGTCATCAACACTACACCATGCGGCTTTGAGTTCTTGCAAGGTTTGCGGGGCAAAGGTTGAGAAAATTAACTGCCCATCAGGTTTGAGTAGGCGTTTTATGTCCGTGAATACCGCGACCAGATTACTACACCATTGCAAGGCAAGATTGGAGAAGACATGATTAACGCTACTATTAATAAGCGGTAAATATTCGGCATCAGCGCACAGCAGAGTGGGCGTAGTTTTTACCCACCGTCTGTCGCGCGTGACGTGCAACATCGGTAAAGCAATATCCAAAGCAATCAGCAATTCTGGATTAAAGCGTAATAATTCAGCGGTTAAAAAACCTGTACCACAGCCGATGTCTAATAATGTCCCTGTGATGTGACTATCAACGGTATTCAATAGCGCGTAGCCAACGGTTCTTTGTAATTCGGCAACGCCATCATAAGTGACGGAAGCGGCAGAAAAAGATTGGCGAATTTTGGCTTTGTCTAAGGGCATCGGGTATCCATAAAACGGCGAATCAGTGCGAGTAATTCTTGAGGGTGTGATAAAAACGGCACATGCCCTGCCCCGTTAACAATGTTTACCTCCAAATTAGCGGATAATTGCCGTAGTTGTGAAGCAACGGCGACAGGTACTAAAGTATCTTTATCACCTAGAATCACTGACATGGGAATGTTGAGCTGTGCTAATGTGGCTCTTAAATCAGTGTGTTTGAGTATGTCCAAGCCACCTTGCAAGCTGTCATTATCAGGGGCTTCACATTCCATAACTGCCGCTTTAAGGTCTTTTAACAAGGCTTTACCATCAGGCAAACCGTTAACTTGTAAGGCTAGAAACCTCAGTAATGTAGCTTGGCAATCAGCCGTTAAATTATCCGCAAACGCATTTAATAGCGTAGGCTTAACGCCTGCCCAATCGTCTGAACTGACAAACAACGGATTACCTGCTAGTAATATCAAGGCATTGACACGTTCAGGATAACGTTGGGCAATGTCTAATACGATAGTCGCACCTAATGACCAGCCTAACCAGCAACTGGGTGTTGCAGGCAGTGCATCCACTAGCGCGTCACTGACTGCTTCTAAAGTAAATGGGGTACGCTCATGCACAGGGAGAGCGGTAGGGTGTGCGATGCCCACCCTACTACGACCATGCGAGGGTAAATCTATACAAGTGACTTGATAATGCTCGGCTAACTGCTGGGCAAAGCTGCGCCAGATACCGCTGTGCATTGCCCAACCGTGGACTAAGGTAATGGGCTTACCTGTCCCGTAGGTTTCTGAGTAAAGTTTAGGCATTAGACTATCCAATCAGGAATCGGTCTATTTTTCCAAGCAAACAGTTGGCTTTTAGACCCTAGATAATAATTGCGATATGACTGCATCACATTCCCTGCGACTTTATAGTTATCGGGCATGGCAGGAGTCGGTTCGCTAAAGCCATAAGACTGGCTATGATTAGGCGGTGATTGTAACGGTGCGATGAGTCTTGCAGTGGCGTGAACCTTGCCGTATCGAAAGGTATATTCAGCACACACGGCAACAAATAAGCGATACAGCCACTCATAATTATCTCGACTAGCGCGTGTCCATAACGCCGATGGATGTTGGTTATGCGTAGCACTATATAACAAACCATCACGTTCATCGGGCAGTTGCCAACGTTTAATAGTTCGCCCTGCCGCCGTAATGCCCAAGGTTTCTACACCATCCAGTAAACGATGTGCAGTCGATAGCAGTTGTGCGTATTCCAGCACCATTTTAACAACGTGTTTATTAACGTGTTGTTGGGCGCAAACGCTAGGATCAGAGTGCAAATAAAAAATATTCATGTTTTGTGAATTTTAGCAAACACATCCAACAAGCGGTCTATGTGCTGCTCTTCATGTAAGGCGGAAAGCGTCACGCGCAATCTCGCGCTGCCTTTGGGCACAGTCGGCGGACGAATGGCACTGACTAAAAACCCTTGTTCAAATAAATAATTACTAATATTGACCGCTTGTTGACTATCGTTAATCATCAGTGGCTGAATAGCACTGTCAGAAGGCATTAAAGGTAAATTCAATTGCTGCGCACCTAATTTGAACCGCTCAATCAAATGGTTTAGTTTATCTCTACGCCAAGTATCAGCAATAACGTGTTTCAAACTGGCACGCGTGGCTTCGGCAATCGCCGCAGGCAGAGCAGTGGTATAAATATAAGTTCTGGCTTTTTGAATCAGTGTTTCAATCAATTCTTCAGAACCTGCAACGAATGCACCAAACGTACCGAAACTTTTACCTAATGTTCCCATTAAAATAGGCACATCGTTCTGATTTAATGCGTAATGTTCTAATACACCACCACCTTGCTGACCTAACACGCCTAAACCATGCGCATCATCAACCATCAACCATGCTTTACACGCATTTGCTATGGAAACCAAAGCGGGTAATGGCGCAAAATCACCATCCATACTAAAAACACCATCGCTGACAATCAGTTTTTTTGCTGGGATATTACTCATCAACTCATCGAGCTGTGCGGTATCGGCATGACTATAACGCTTAAAACGTGCGCCTGATAATAAAGCCCCATCTAATAGCGAGGCATGATTTAAACGGTCTTGAAATACAGTATCACTGCGACCCACTAGCGTTGCAATCACGCCCATATTCGCCATATAGCCTGTGGAAAATAATAACGCTCTATCACGCCCCGTAAACGCCGCGAGTTCTTCTTCCAAAGCGTGATGCGCCGAACTATGACCGCAGATTAAATGCGCACTGCCGCTACCGACTCCGTAAGTATCTGCCGCTGATTTAAAGGCTTGAATAACATCGGGATGATTAGCTAAACCCAAATAATCATTACTGCAAAAATTGATGTACTTATTACCATCAATTTGTAACAAAATACTTTGCGGTGATTCGATAATCCGTCGAGAGCGATACAAACCTTGTTGTGCCAGCTCTGCTAGATGGTTAGTTAATTGCTCCATATCACACGGCGTAACTAGAACCACCCGTATGAACACCTAATCTAGCAAACAAGGCTAAATCTTGGTTAGTCATGGGATTGTCAGTGGTTAATAATTTGTCACCATAAAAAATAGAATTTGCCCCTGCTAAAAAGCATAACGCCTGCATTTCATCACTCATATTAGTACGACCTGCCGATAAACGCACGCGTGATTCTGGCATCATAATTCTTGCCACTGCCACAGTACGAATAAAAATAATCGGATCAAGTGCTTCTGTTCCCATTAGCGGCGTGCCTTCTACTTGTACCAGCATATTGATAGGTACGCTTTCTGGATGTTTCGGTAGGTTAGCCAGTTCTAGTAATAATTTGGCGCGATCAATATCCGTTTCACCCATGCCGACAATACCACCACAACAAACATTAATGCCCGCATCACGCACCCGTGCCAACGTATCTAAACGGTCTTGATAAGTACGCGTGGTAATAACTTCGGAATAATAATCTTCCGAGGTATCAAGATTATGATTGTAATAATCCAAACCGCCGTCTTTTAAACGTTGAGTTTGTGCATCGGTCAACATACCTAAGGTGACGCAAGTTTCTAAGCCCATTGCTTTGACACCTTGCACCATTTCCACCACACGCTCAATGTCTTTGTCTTTCGGTTTACGCCATGCCGCACCCATACAGAAACGTGATGCACCTTGGGCTTTAGCAGTTTCAGCCGCTTGTAATACCTTATCAATTGGCATTAACGCTTCGGGCGTTATGTCGCTGTCATAACGCGCACTCTGTGGACAATAGCCGCAATCTTCTGAGCATGAGCCTGTTTTAATGCTGAGCAAGCTACTGATTTGAATTTCGTTAGCATCAAAATGAGCGCGGTGGATACTTTGGGCTTTAAAAATTAAATCATTAAATGGCAGCGCGTATAAGGCTTGTACTTCATCAAGTTGCCAATCATGGCGTATTGCGGGGTTTTGCGACATCTGTGTTAATCTCCAAGTTTAGAAGGTAGTCCGCACGGCGTAAGCACGAGTTGATTCGCGCTGTGCGGATAAATCCGCATCTACACCATACGTTATCAACTACTATGAGTAAATAAAGTGTACAACTGGCTTAATATTATACAGGATTACCTATTACCGCCTACCTGCATTCTGTGTAATCATACAGGATGGCAAGGTTTAGATATGTGTTATTCCTGTTATACGCAACTACCGAAAAATACTCGCTGCTGTTATCACTGCGCTCGCCCCTTGGACATAGACGCGCCGCTGTGTGGTCACTGCTTAAGTCATCCGCCTGCGTTTGATGCCACTTATGCCCCATTACTTCATGACGGTGCAACCCGTTATTTAGTTGCAGGTTTGAAATTTAATGCTCAGTATAAAAATGCCCGTTTGTTGGGTTTGTTATTAGCGGAAAGTATTAAACAAAATCCGCACCGCCCTGATTGTATTTTGCCTGTCCCTCTGCACAAAGCACGTTACCGTGAACGCGGTTTTAATCAATCTATTGAAATAGCCAGAGCCGTTGGCAACGCATTACATATTCCCGTCGATGTTCATTCATGTACGCGCCACCGTGATACGCCCCATCAAACCCAACTAACTGCAAAACAACGGCGTACTAATGTAAAAAATGCCTTTTCTATGGTTAAACCAATAACAGCAGGGCATATTGCTATAGTCGATGATGTGATGACGACAGGTTCAACAGTGCATGAATTAGCAATCTCCTTAAAAAAAGCAGGCGTAGCGCGTGTTGATGTGTGGGTATGTACAAGGGCATAATAAGATTATGGACATTATTTTGGTTTATCCCCTATTATTGTGAAATGCGCGATAATATCTTTTTATTAAATTAGGAGAGGAATAAATTATGTGTTTTAGTGCCAATATGTCGCTCAGCCTTGGTGTGGTTGGCGTTATTGCTTCGGGCATCACTTTTTCAGACAAGTCAGAACCGTTTTGGGTTAGATTAGCAAGAGCTTATGCCATTTTGCATTTTGCTATGATGGAATTTATCCAATATTTTGCTTACCCAGTCGCTGATCAATGTGGTTATGGAACTAACTTATTTTTGAGTGAATTATCCACTTACCATATCGCCTTACAGGCGTTTGCCATTATGCCCGCCTTAGCAACCTATTCAACTGACCCTAACGCCTTAAAACGTGCCACGCAAATCGGCGCAACATTAAGCGGTTCATTTATTATCTGTAGTTTTCTACCGCAACAATGGCAATTATTTGATATAGCACCCAATTTTATCGGTGACATGGTTGCTTGCTTATTTATGGGCAAATATCACATTGGTTATCACATCAGCAGTGCCTTCGGATTATTTGTCACCCACGGCTCATTATTTGGCTTGGCGTTAAGTGGCTTTTTATGGAAAAATAACTACAGAATTTCCACTTATCATTGCGTTATGGCTTTAGCAACTTTATTTATGCCCCAATGGTTATTTAATATTTCCACAGGTGAAGCAGCAGCCATTTATTGTTTCTTCTCAATCCCCATCACCATCAGCTTCATGCCTTACTTTAAACGGTTTTTCCAAGCCAAAGAAGAATGTGAAATGCCCATCATGGCAACCTAAAAATTGCGGGTTTGTTTTATAGCAAACGCAGTATTTGTGATTAAAAAACCGTTCGTGGTGAGCTTGTCGAAGTGTGAATGTGGTTCGACAATCTCACCACAAACGGCATCAATTTATAGCTAATACGATGTAAGTTGATGTAATAATGGCGGATATTATAAAAGCTATCTTGAGCCAAAAGCAGAATGATCCTATCCAGCCGTCTTTAGAAAAAACTTA
>WSSedA1B3DRAFT_1000128_pt1 | contig 21336 bp, 16 predicted proteins | sample WetSurSiteA1Bulk_FD_9468 | JGI IMG/M metagenome (IMG submission 9468)
TCAGTGACTGACAACTGCTCTCTTAGCAGTTGAGTCGCTTTTACCATATTTTTTGCATCCTCCTCAAAGAGGGGATAAAATGAATGATCTTTCGGAACAAAAAACTTAAGGAACTTATCAATATTCATATTGTTCGTTTTTAAAAATGTTATGTTGATATTAGTTGATCCAGTTAATAAAATAATACATAGCAGCCCCGATTAATCCTGAAACAGGAATAGTAAAAATCCATGCCCAGAATATTTTTGTTGTCACTCCCCATTTAACGGCCGAAAGACCTTTGCGTGAACCGACACCAATAATTGCGCCGGTAATGGTATGAGTTGTGCTGACCGGAATTCCAAAATGTGTAGCACCGAACAGTGTCAGTGCCCCGGCTGTTTCAGCACAGAATCCTTCAAATGGCTTAAGCTTTGTAATCTTCTGTCCCATAGTTTTTACTATACGCCATCCCCCGAAAAGCGTTCCCAGTGCAATTGCTGCCTGGCATGATAAAACTACCCAAAGGTGAATGTCAGAATCTTTTGTTGTAAGGCCGGTGACTATCATNGCTACCCAGATTATCCCCATTGATTTTTGTGCATCATTGCCACCATGTCCCAGACTAAATGCTGCAGCTGAAAGAAGCTGAAGACGCCTGAAATGCTTATCAATACCAAAGGGTGTGCTTTTCCTTGCAATATACTGCACAATATTTGACAAAATAAATCCAAATATCATCCCAAGTAACGGTGATATAACGATGAAAGCCACAATTTTAATAACACCGCTAGTAATTACAGAATCAGGGCCTGAGCTAACCAGAGCTGCCCCGACTAACCCCCCGACCAGAGTATGAGAAGAGCTTGAAGGCAATGACCACCACCAGGTCAGCAGATTCCAGATTATTGCAGCAATAAGTGCTGCCCCGATGACATTCAGATTAATAACATCAGGTTCAATAACCCCTTTGCCGATTGTTGTAGCCACCCTGAGAGGGAATATTACAAATGCAATAAAATTAAAGAATGCTGCCATAGACACAGCAGCTAAAGGAGAAAGTACTTTTGTGGATACCACTGTTGCAATTGAGTTGGCTGAATCGTGAAATCCGTTTATGAAATCAAACACAAGAACCAATGCAACAATAATATACAGGAATGTCATTTATTTTATATAATAAGTTACACTCGGATTTGATTCTATGATTTGACTTAAGCAGAAAGTCTTATTGCCGGAGTTCATGAGATTCTGATATTTTGATCAGGTGCCCAAAATTATAAAAATATTTGTACTTTTATGAAGTAATCAAATTAAATTTAAATTACAACAATATGAACGACATACGTAAACTTGAACCCAAACCTGTATGGAATTATTTCCATGAAATAACGCAGATACCACATCCTTCTAAAAAGGAAAAGAAGATTATTGAGTTTATGAAGGATTTTGGAAGGAAGAACAACCTTGAAACTGTTGTTGACAAGGTTGGGAATGTTGTCATCCGTAAACAGGCAACCAAAGGCATGGAGAACAGGAAATGTGTTATTTTTCAGGCACATCTCGATATGGTTCCTCAAAAAAACAGCGATAAAAAGCATGATTTTGAAAAAGATCCAATTGAAACGATTGTCGATGGTGATTGGGTAAAGGCCAACGGAACGACTCTTGGTTCAGATAATGGAATCGGTGTTGCGTCTGCAATGGCTGTGCTGGCATCAAAAGATATTCCTCATGGTCCCCTGGAAGCTTTATTTACCATTGATGAAGAGACAGGAATGACTGGTGTCTTCGGTTTGAAAAAAGGATTGCTTAAGGGTGATATACTTTTAAACCTTGATTCCGAGGATGAGGGTGAGCTTTATGTCGGTTGTGCAGGAGGTATCGATGTAAGTATTAAAAAAAGTTATGGCCAGGAAAAACCACCCCAGGGTATGGCTGCATTTAAAATTGTGGCAAAAGGTCTTAAGGGTGGTCATTCAGGTGTCGATATTGCTCTGGGAAGAGCCAATTCAAACAAGATAATGTTCCGCTTTCTTATGCAGGCAGAATCTGATTTTGGGATCAGGCTCGCCGAAGCTGCCGGGGGCGATCTTAGAAATGCAATCCCGCGTGAATCATATTCTGTAGTTCTGGTACCTGAAATAAAATCAGCCGAATTTAAGAAGTTTGTTAAGGGATATGAAAAAATGTACCGGGCTGAGTTTTCCGAGACTGAACCTGATCTTTCTTTCACAGCACATGCGATTGATGTTCCTGCAAAAGTGATGAAACAGGCTGATCAGTACCGAATAATAAGGGCTATTTTTGTGTGCCCTAATGGCGTTCAGCGGATGAGTCAGTCAGTTAAAGGTCTGGTCGAAACGTCGAATAACCTGGCAATAGTAAAATGCATTAATGGAAATCTTGAAACCTATTGCCTTACCCGCAGTTCGGTCGATTCTTCAAAAGAATCAACTGCCTGGAAAATTGCTGCAGCTTTTCACCTGATTGATGCGGAAGTTGCTTTATCGGGAAGTTACCCGGGCTGGAAGCCGAATATGAATTCACCAATTCTTAAGACGATGAGTGATGTTTATAAAAAGAAATTCGGTAAGATACCTGAGATAAAAGCTATTCATGCCGGCCTTGAATGCGGATTAATAGGAGGTGTCTATCCGAATCTTGATATGATATCATTCGGACCCACAATAAGATTTCCACATTCTCCGGATGAAAAGGTAAATATAGCTTCGGTTAAGAAGTTTTATGATTTTCTGTGCGAGACCCTTAAGCAGATACCTGTTAAGTAAAGCAAAGAGCAGGGGGCAGGGGGCTTATTGCCCGCAAGCTCTATGCTCCCTGCTATTCTACTTTTATTTCAACCAGGATATCATCTTTCATTACATTTGAGTCTGGTTTGGCCAGGACTCTTACGATCTGCCCGTTTACAGGAGACTGGATCTCATTTTGCATTTTCATTGCCTCCAGTATCACCAGAGGTTCTCCACGCAATACATTTGATCCTTCACGGACGAGAACATCAATGATCTTTCCTGGCATTGGGGCTTTCAACGATTCTTTATCAATTTTTCCTCTTGAAGCGCTAAGTACCTTCATCCTTTGCATCGAAAAAGGTGTCTCGACAGTAAATGTATAGCTTATGTCATTGAAGAGAATCTCATATTTATTCTGCCTCGATCGGATAATTTCGACGGGATACCTACGGTTTTTCCACAGTATATAGGTGCCGTACTTGTCATCAGCTTTCAACTTTACCTCATAGTCCCTTTTTCCAATCCTGATGGAATGTTTTAAAGGCTGGGAAAAGCAGAATCTTTTATTTTCAGATGAAAGAGCATATAGCTTTTTTATACCGGGCTTATTGGTTGACATAAACTTCCTTTATTAAAACTGGTTAATTCTTTTATTTAACAACCACGGGCTCATTTCTTTTCCGTTTTCAAAATCGATATTTATGCTTTTATCCAGAAGGTTTTCTTCGACGAACAACTTTGTGGCAAGCCAGGCAGCCAGCATCTCTTCATATTCGCTGCTGTTGTAATATTTCTCAAGATCCTTCTCGATGAAAGCCGTAGTAAAATCACCATCAATAAACTTAGGATTACGGATTAACATCCTGAAAAACGGGAGTGTTGTTTTTGTTCCTTTTATCCAGACTTTGTCAAGTGCCATTTTACAGTTCTTCAGGGCATCCTTGCGATCCTTTCCTTTCACAATAAGCTTTGCAATCATCGAGTCATAACTTGGAACAATTGCTGATCCGGCTTGAACTCCGGTATCGATTCTGACATAGGAGTCTGACGGGAGGTTTATTTTTTCGATCTTACCCGGATCCGGGGCAAATCCAGCCTGAACATCCTCGGCATTGATCCTGCACTCAATTGCCCAGCCTTTCAGTTTAATATCTTCCTGCCTGTATTTAATGGTCTCACCCATTGCAATGCGTATTTGCTGCTCAATGAGGTCGATACCTGTTATTATTTCAGTAACTGGATGTTCTACCTGAATCCTTGTATTCATCTCCATAAAATAGAAATTCTTTTCAGAATCAAGAAGGAATTCCACTGTACCTGCTGAATAATATTTCACAGCCTCGGCAATCTGAACTGCTATTTTACCCATTGTTTTCCTCAGCTTATCATTCAAAGCTCCAGATGGAGCCTCTTCCAGAAGTTTCTGATGTTTCCTCTGAATTGAGCATTCCCTTTCACCAAGATGAATAATGTTGCCTTTCTTGTCTCCAAGTATTTGAAATTCTATATGTTTTGGATTTTCAATGTATTTTTCAATGAAGACCGATGGATCATTGAATGCTTTTTCAGCCTCTTTGCTGGCTATAATGAACATTTTCTCCATCTCCTCAGGTTTCCGGACTATCCTCATACCCCTTCCTCCTCCTCCGGAAGCTGCTTTAATGATCACAGGATATCCGATTTTTTCTGCAATTGATACGGCTTCTTCTTCATTACTTATATTTCCTTCGCTTCCCATCGCCATGGGAATGCCGGCAGCCAACGCTATCTTGCGGGCAATTGTTTTGTTGCCCATTTTGTAAATTGCATCTGGTGAAGGACCAATGAATACTATTTTGTTATCAATACATTTCTGGGCAAAATATGCATTTTCAGCAAGGAATCCATAACCGGGATGAACCGCGTCGGATTTTGTTTTAAGGGCGATTTCAATAAGCCTGTCAATATTAAGGAAGACAGGAATCTCCGATATGTCTTCGGTATTATCATATACTACATCAGCCTGTGAAAGGAACATAGCATTAGGTTCTACTGCAGTTTTGACAGCAACCGTCTCAATATTCATTTTATGTGCCGTCTTTATAATGCGAACTGCTATTTCACCCCTGTTGGCTATTAATATACGTTTGATTTTCATGTTTATTTTTATGTCTTGCAGTCATGCTGTCATGCAGTCGTGCTGTCTTATTTTGATATTAATCCTTTGTGCCGTTACGCCTTTACGCCTTTGCGCCCTTTATAGCGGCATGTTCCCATGTTTCCGTGCTGGTACCTTTACCCATTTGTTGCTGAGTGCGCTGAAGGCAGAAATAATCTTTTTCCTTGTAACCGCAGGATCTATTACTTCATCAATATATCCAAGCTCATCAGCAATAAAGGGATTGGCAATTTTATCACGATATTTTTTTACAAGTTCCTTTTTCATTTCGACTGGGTTCTTGGATTCGGCAAGCTCCTTTCGATAGAGTATCGCCACCGCTCCGTCAGGTCCCATAACCGCAATCTCTGCAGTCGGCCATGCAAAACTAAAGTCCCCTCCCAGACTCTTGCTGTTCATGACAATAAATGCTCCACCGTATGCTTTCCTTATTATAACAGTGATCCTTGGGACTGTTGCTTCACTGTAAGCAAACAATAGTTTTGCTCCATGCCTTATAATGCCCGCATGCTCCTGATCTCTTCCCGGAAGGAAACCCGGCACATCTTCCAGGGTCAGAATTGGTATGTTGAAAGCATCACAGAATCTTATAAATCGCGCACCCTTGGTCGATGAATCTATATCAAGTACACCTGCAAGAACTTTTGGTTGATTTGCAACAATTCCAATCGTTTTACCTTTGAGTCTTGCAAATCCGGTGACAAGGTTTGGTGCGTAGAGTTCTGCAGTTTCAAAGAAGCTGTTCTTGTCGATAATAAGCTGAATAATATCTTTAACATCGTAAGCCTTATTGGGATCATCAGGTACAATATCCCGGAGTTTCTCGTTGATATCTGGCGTTGAACCATCATCCGGAAGGACCGGTGGGTTCTCCACATTATTTGAAGGAAGGTAAGCCAGAAATTTTTTCAGCGCCAGGATCGTATTCTCTTCATCATCATATATCATATGGGCAACTCCGCTTTTTCGGCCATGAACCTCAGCGCCCCCAAGCTCCTCAGATGTTATATCTTCATTAAGTACTTCCTTTACAACGTTGGGACCGGTTACAAACATGTAACTGGAGCGGTTTACCATAAAAACAAAATCGGTCAGGGCTGGGGAATAGACTGCGCCACCTGCTGCAGGTCCCATAATGACACATAACTGCGGAATAATACCTGATGAATGAATAATATTATGGAAAATAGCCGCATAACCGCTCAGGCTTGCCACGCCTTCCTGGATCCTTGCTCCTCCGGAATCCATCATTCCTATAATAGGTGTACCCATTTTAAGGGCCATTTCCTGGATCTTTGCAATCTTTTTGGCATGCACGTAGCCAAGTGATCCGCCCATTACTGTGAAATCCTGTGCAAAACCAAAAACCAACCTTCCGTTCACTTTGCCGTGACCAACGATCACTCCATCGCCATAGGTGCGTTCAACCTTTCCAAATTCTACAGGCTGGTCAGCCGGTGTAACAAATGCGTCCAATTCTTCAAAAGTGCCTGGATCAAACAGAAGCTTTATCCGCTCCTGGGCTGTAAGCTTACCCTTCGCATGTTGCTTTTCCGCTTGTTTTGGGCTGTACTGTTTTTTAAGAGCTTCCTGTCGCTCTTTGAATGCCTTGTAGTGTTTTCCCGATAAATCCATACCTTGTCTTTTAAATTAATTTTCAGGAATATGATAAAAATCAAAACTTTAACGTTTTGAGACTTCAGGCCATTTTAAGGATGCAAAAATAGCCAATATCAGGGCAAATCCAAATATATTTTTCGACTGATCTTTGGTCTGTTAATCTATGTGGTTAATATTCAGTATTTTAATTTGTGCTATTCTTCGAATAGATAAAAACTATTTAACCGGTTTAAACAATCCCTCTTCATTTGACCCAAGTAGTCCGGCTTTTAGCATCGAGTCACTTGCGATACTCAGTTTCTTTATCATCTTTTCAGTAACAATCGGGAAATGATATAATGATTCGATTTTATCTCCGACATATTCCAGGTCTTCATCAGTGGTAGCCCAATTCCTTTTGTTGAAAGAGGTAAGGTCAAACGGAAGTGAGTAAGACCTCAATGATTTTTCTCCATAAATATTAAAGAAAAAATCAAAATATGACATAACGAGTTCCCGCAGTGACCTGTAAACAGGCTCCCTGAACCTTAACGATGAGAAATTCGATTTGGCAACGGCTCCCCAGTAACCATCTTCCCTGAAGACAGCAATCACATGGTCATCATCATTATAAGCTTTCATGTCAATAATCATAGGCTTATAACCAATAAAATCGAGTGCTGCAGCGGCGAACAGGGCTCCCTCAAAACAGTGAGCAGATTTCTTTCTCATTACCCATCTCGGAGATCTGCACTCATAACTTGGATTATAATCGATTGAATCGAGAAATACCTGAATGGACCATGGATTTGTAAATGTTTTAAGCAATTCAATCTCATCCTCCGCCCATTTAATATCTGAATATGATTTCTTCATTAAAAGAAATGATAATTACTTTTGAATTTTTTATGACACTATCAGCACAACTCCTTTATTATTTTCTGCATTGCTGAATATTGTTCTTCCATGCTCTGAACAAGTTTCAGCTGTGCTTTTGCCCTCTGGAGATTATGATGCTCATGGTGAATCTTGAAATAGTTGTCTCCATTAAGATAGTCGGTAAGGAACCTGACAGCGATGGTGTAAGTTATCAACATGGGAGCGAATGCGAGGTATTCTTTTTCCACATCATTAAGTGTATCACTTGTTTCAGACAGGTATCCCTCGGCATAAGCTTTGAAAAGCCTGATATCCATTCTAACCTTTGAAAGTTCCTTCTCATCTTCAGCTGCAATGTTTGCAGCAGTTCTGATTGCATCGCCAAAATCATAGTGAACAAAACCCGGCATTACTGTGTCAAGGTCAATCACACACAATGCTTTATCATTTTCATCAAGAAGGATATTGTTGAATTTAGTGTCATTGTGTGTGATTCTAACCGGGACTTTCCCACTCTTCCCAAGCTGAAGAATAATCTTCATCTCTTCTGACCTTTTCAATACAAAATTTATTTCTTCTTCCGCAGTAGTTACCCGGTTTACCCTGTTGGCATTTACAGTTCTGTTAAATGTCTCAAGCCTTTTCTCAATGTCATGAAAATATGGAATCGTCTCATGCAATGGTTTGCCGGGAAGGTCAGCCAACATAGCCTGGAAACGGCCGATAGCCTTTCCTCCCTCGAATGCTTTATCAGGAGTGTCAACAATATTGTACGATCGGTGATTCGAAATAAAAATGTACATCCTCCAGAAACTACCCTCTTCGTCTTCGATCCAGCTTTTTCCGTTTTTTGCCGGCATAAGCTTAAGGCATTCTCTTTTCAGATTGGCTCCAGGTACTGATTCAAGTTTATGATACAGGTGCGAGGTAACCCTTTCTATGTTTTCCTGAAGTTCAGGAATGTTTTTGAAAACCCTGTTATTCAGTCTTTGAAGAACATAATCATCTCTATCCTTTTCCCTGGTTTCTACCCTGAATGTGTCATGAATATGCCCGCTGCCATAGGGTCCGGCATCAGAAAATGAGCCTTCAGTTAAAAACGAATCGTATATTTTTCTAAGGTCATACATCGTTTTTGATACCTATTTTATGTCCTATAAAAGCATAAAACATAATTACTAGGTAGCAGGGAACACACAACCAGTAAGCAGACTGTGTTGAGAAACTTACAGCGAGTTTGCCATAAAGCAATGGAATCAGAGCTCCACCGGCTATTGCCATAATGAGCATAGCTGAAGCAGTTTTTGTGAATTTTCCGAGGCCGTTAAGTGCAAGTGGCCACATTGCCGGCCATACCAACGAATTAGCAAAACCCATCAGTGCAACAAATAAGACTGTTACAGGCAGGACAAGCTGAAGCGGTTTTAATGTAACAAGATCAATGAATGGCATTGTGAAAACCCTTGTAGCCGGGGTAAGAATGGCGCCGAAAGAAAATATAACTCCTAGAATAGTGCATATCTTTAATGCATTAGCCTGTTTTAAATACTTTGGAATTAAAACAATTCCCAGGAGGTAACCTATTATCATTGAGAGCATTGTCAGTGATGTAAAATATTTTGCCGATTCCATGGGAATGCCAAGGGACTGCCCGTACCTTATTATTGAATCGCCTGCAATTACTTCAACTCCGACATAAAAAAACAGGGCAATTACTCCAAGGATCAGGTGGGGGAAATGCCAGATACTTGATTTTTTAAGATTCGCTACACCAACGGCCTCATCTTCTGCTTCTGTATCAACTTCAGGAAGATGCACAAATTTTAGCAACAAACCAAGGAGAATAAGCACGACTGTCATTACAATATATGGCATTATAACATTCCTGGCCATTTCATCAAGGAGAACAGCTCGCGATGCTGCATCTGCTGACTGGGCAAGCTTCTCTTCAAGGATATGTGAATCCTTAAGTATTATACTTGCAAGAATAATCGGAGCGATGACTCCGGCAAATTTGTTAGCTATTCCCATGATACTTATTCGCTTTGCAGCACTTTCGCGCGGACCAATAATTGTAACATAGGGATTTACTGCGGTTTGAAGAAGGGCTAACCCGGTTCCTTCAATAAATAATCCAGTAAGAAAAAGTCCGAAGGTTCTTGTCAGAGCGGCGGGTATGAATACAAGTGCACCTACCGCCATTACCCATAGACCAAGAGACATTCCGATTTTGAAGCCGGTTTTTTTCAGTATTACAGAGGATGGAAGTGCCATCACAAAATAGGAAATATAAAAAGCGGCTGTTACAAAATATGCCTGAAAATCGTTAAGCTCACAGGCTGTCCTGAGAAATGGAATAAGGACTCCGTTGAGCCAGGTAACAAATCCGAAAATAAAAAAGAAAAGACCAATAATCGTTATTGCAAAGACATAATCTTTTCTGCTAATGTTGTTAGAAGAACTGGTGGTAGCCATAATTATGGATTTAGTTTAGAATATAGGATTCAAAAAGGTCAAAACTAATCTTTTTTGGTATTGCGACCAAGAAAAATCAGAAATGTTTCCTGTCATAGTCCTTCTCCGCTGCAATGTCAAAATGGGGAATGTGACTACTGATAAAATGATTTCTGATTATTTAGAGGTTCAGATAAGAAGCTTTCTGGAATTTGGTCCGCATGATTCTCTTGACTTAAAGCCAAGATATCCTCCATGATGTCTTTTTGCATAATCTTCCGGAGTGAATCCTATTTTTTCCATCAGGAGTACAACAAGAGCATCACCTATTACAGTAAAAACAGTGGTTGAGGTTGTAGGAGTAAGACCAAGAGGACAAACTTCAGATGGTGAACCCGTTGTAATACAATAATCTGCTTTTTGGGCAAGCGGGCTGTTTTCATTTCCTGTGATTACAATTACAGGCACATCAGGAAAAAGGTTGTTCTTCAGATCAATCAGCTCAATAATCTCCCTTGTTTTTCCCGAATTAGAAATTGCCAGAAGAACATCGTTTTTTTGCAGAATGCCAAGGTCCCCATGCTGGGCTTCGCTTGGGTGAAGAAAAATAGCCGGGGTTCCTGTCGAACTGAATGTAGTGGCAATGTTGTGGGCAATTTGTCCTGCCTTTCCCATCCCGCTCGTGATAAGTTTACCGTTTTTTTTATGGATATGCTGATATATAATTTCAGTAACCTTTTCATAGGAGTCATTTACAGGAATATTACTGATGGCAGAAGCTTCACTTTCAAATATTATCCTCACTTTATCATTCATAATAGCAAATTAAAAACAGGGGCCAAAGTTATAAAAAAATAAACCTCTGTTAAGTCACTGGCACCTTTTATTGGATTTAAGGCTATTATAATCAAAGTTATTTTAAATTTGTAATAGAGCACACCAGAAAATCTAAGACCTTAAAACCTTTATCCGACTACTTTTGTGAAAAAGTCCTCATTGACCAGTTCCAGGCCATATGTAGTGGCAACAGCATTTTTCTCACTGNTTGCTATCGTTGGTTTTGCTCTTTACGGTCTGCCTTTTTTTTATGATTTTTTTGTTAAAGAATTCGGATGGTCACGAGCGGTAGTCACATCCGGAAATGCAACTGGAAAGCTGCTTGTTGCTCCATTATTTGGATTCATAGCCGGCTGGATTATTGACCGTTATGGTCCCAGAAAAATGATGCTTGCTGGTTCTCTTATGGCCGGTTCTGCAATAATCGGATTAAGCTTCATGACAAATCTAAGCATGTTCTATTCTTTCTATATTCTTAATGCACTTGGTTATGTTTTCGGGGGGCCCTTGCCATGCCAGGTAATGATCTCCAGATGGTTTAGCAGGAACCGGGGGAAAGCCATGGGAATAGCTTATCTTGGAATTGGAACAGGAGGTGCTCTAGTACCACTGCTATCAACTGCCCTTGAGAAAAACCTTGGATGGCACCTTGCCCTGACTTCACTCGGAGTAATTGTTATTTTGTTATCATTTCCCCTTGCTTTCTTCATTAAGGAGGCCCCGAAACAACCTCAAGAACACGAAGAGGATTCTTCAACCGTTCCGATAACCGGTATTTTAAAAAACAGGAATTTTTATCTCCTTGGTATTGGTAGCATGTGTTCCATAGGAGCGGTAGGTGGGGTTAACCAACACCTGAAGCTTTATTTAAGAGACCTTGATTTCACACAATCTCAGTCTGCCCATATCATGTCCCTGGTCCTTTTATCGAGCCTCGTTGGAAGGGTGCTTATGGGCATGCTGGCAGACATATTTCCCCGCAAATATGTTATGATCCTTATTTATTTTATTGTAGGAACTTCAATTCCGCTACTCCTGGTTCCTGATTTCCCGGGCAGATTGTACATTTTTGCTGTTGTATTCGGAATAGGACTTGGCGGGGACTATATGATAATCCCTCTTATGGCAGGGGACCTTTTTGGTGTCAAAACCCTTGGGAGGGTAATGGGAATTATTCTGGTTGCTGATGGCATAGCTGAATCGCTTTCGCCTATGATGGTCGGAGCTTTATATGACAATGTCATGAAAAGCTATTCTTCGGGATTTATCATTCTGATCTGTATAGCCCTGACAGGAGCTTTGATAATCTCATTTTTACCAAAACTGACCGATAAAAAAGTAATTCAATCTTCAGGTTAAAATCAGGTTATGACTGATAATTTTCCAATAGGGATATGGAATAATAACTGCATTATTTTTAATATTTTGATGAATACTAATTTATATGGCTTAAATGAAATTGTTTTATTGATGTATGCAGTAATCTGGATGTTTAGATTATACAAAATACCTCATTTTGAGGCACTTTGCGATAATCTTTATTTTGTAATTAATTTGGTAATTAGTACATTTGAGTTAAGATTTATTAAACAAGTTTCAGACCAGACTTAGGAGATCAATATTAAACGGACTAAACTAATGCTTATTAATTACCCTGAATTAAGGGAGTGGTTACGATCGAAGGCTTCCAATATATTTCACAGATATTCCCTGCCAAGGTGGATGCTGTTTATACACGACACTGCGGCGGTTTTTGTAACTTTTCTTTTTGCTTATCTTCTGAGATATAACCTGATTGCTACTAATTTTCCAATTGATCATGCAATCATACATGGATTAGTTGCTCTGCTGGTTTATACTTTATTCATGTTGATTTTTCGGTCTTATGCCGGTCTGATACGACATACTACACTGACTGATGTCTCCCTGGTATTTGTTTCCACCAGTGCAGCGGCAATTTTACTGATGTTTTCGTCACTTTTAGGAAACTTAATACAACTCGACAACAGTCTGATTATTCCATTGTCAATAATTTTAATCCACTATGTACTTGTTACCGTCTTCCTTTTCTTTATGAGGATCTCGGTAAAAATGCTGTTCAGGTTTGCCACAAGTTCCATTAATTCATCGACAAACAGAGTGTTGATTTATGGAGCAGGTGAAATGGGGTTTATCGTTAAAAGAGTTCTTTTAAGTGATCCAAGAGGCGGTTTTAGTGTTCAGGGATTTATTGATGACAGCCGACACCTTCAGGGTAAAAAAATCAATGGCATACCGGTTTATGGTCCTGAAATTCTGTCCTCTGATTTTGTTTTTAAGCACAGGATAAAAACACTTATCCTTGCCATTCGTTTAATTCAGCCCTCCAAAAAGAGTGAAATCATACAAAAAGCGATAGATAATAAGATTGAGGTGCTCGAAACACCAGCTATTGAGAAATGGCTTAACGGCCAGCTTGAAGTACGGCAGCTTCAAAAAGTAAAACTTGATGATCTTCTCGGTCGTGATCCGATAGAATTGGATATGGAACTTATCAGAAAAGGATTAGCCCGTAAAACAATAATGGTGACGGGTGCAGCAGGATCAATAGGATCAGAAATTGTACGTCAGTTATCCAGGTTTGTATCTAATAATATTATACTTGTTGATCAGGCCGAGACGCCGGTATTTCACCTTGAGAATGAGCTGCGAAAGACCTACGGGCACATGAAATTTAAAACGCAGCTTGCCGATATAACTAATGTTGAGAAAATGGAACTCATTTTCCATAAATATCATCCGGAAATAGTATTCCATGCAGCTGCATATAAGCATGTTCCGCTTATGGAAGAGAATCCTCATGAAGCTCTCCGGGTAAATGTCGGAGGTACAAGGACAATGGTTGAACTTGCTGTTAAATACGGGGTTAAGAAATTTGTGATGATCTCCAGCGACAAATCTGTTAATCCTACAAATATAATGGGTGCTTCGAAGCGGATGTGTGAGATGCTGGTCCAAACAAAGTCAATGAAAGAGGGAGTTAAAACACAGTTCGTAATAACAAGATTTGGAAATGTTTTAGGATCAAATGGTTCTGTTATTCCTCTTTTTAAGAAGCAGATTGATGAAGGAGGCCCGATAACAGTGACACATCCGGATATAACCAGATACTTTATGACAATTCCTGAAGCTTGTCAGTTGGTTTTGGAAGCTGGTTTCCTGGGAAAGGGAGGGGAGATTTTTGTATTTGATATGGGTAAGCCCGTGAAAATCGTGGATCTGGCTAATAATATGATTCGTCTTTCAGGTCTGGAACCAGGAAAGGATATCAGGATTGAATATACAGGATTGCGCCCTGGTGAAAAGCTCTATGAGGAATTGCTTTCGATGAAAGAAGAAGTAATCCCGACACATCATGAAAAGATAAAAATAGCGAAGGTTGAGAAAAGTGATTTTAAAATAGAAGTGCTTAAAGTGATTGCTTCACTTAAAAATCTCTATAACCTGTCAGAAAAGGAGGTCGTCGATTTGTTTGAAATCCTCGTTCCTGAATACAAGGATGCCAAAAAGACAAGCAATGGCGATTATCTTTCCAAAACTAAAGTGCCTGTAAACGAGAAGTCCAATTAGCAGATTGTTCCATTTTTCGTTACCTGTTTTCACAGTTTAATTTGGTTGGTTTTGTCTGGTCTCCGGAGATACTTTTTCCTTGTAATCCTTATCTCATTTTTATCACGTTTTTAATTGCACCCTGTCTTTGCTCGCTGAATATAGAAGTCGGTATAGCCGACATGACTGCTCTCAGCTTTTTTGTTTATTGTTCCTCAAATTAGTTATGATCTCAGCATTTCACTTCAATTAACTTTTTGGTGGGCCATAAGTAGGTTTTGGTATATGATGACTTCTTGTTTGAGGTGGTTTATACTTATGGACGGAGCAAGAATAAAGCAGAAATAATAACAGGATAGAAAATACTATTATCAAATTTCTTGCTATGATTTTCTTAATCACAAAGTTCCTATTTTCAAATATAACGTTTTTGAAAACTGTAAATTGCGATCAGACTCAGAACTAAAAGGGCTGGTTTTATTAAATAAAATTGACTTAGTCTTAAACCGGACCAGAAACTGTTAAAAAAAAGAAAGAATTCTGCTGAACTTTTATCCATAGTTTTTGTTTATAGTAATGGATTTCAATTAATTAAATAAATATCGACATGAAACATTTATTTAAAAATTCATTAATTGTTATCCTTTTATTTGGGACAACAATTTGGATTTCCTCATGTAAAAAGGAAGTTGAAGAAGTAATCACACCCAGAACACCTGAGGTTTTTACTCAAAATGTTTCAGGCATAGGTCTGACAACTGCATCAGTAGAAGGCTCTGTATCGATTGATGGAGGAGCTGAAGTTACTGTCAGGGGTGTATGTTGGAGTACTTCTGAGAATCCAACGACAGCCGACAGAAAGACCTCTGATGGTGCCGGTTTAGGTAACTTTGTAAGCAGTCTTACTGAGTTAATGCCTTATACCACATACTATGTATGTGCTTACGCTATTAATAGTGCTGGTATAAGCTACGGTAATCAGCTGGCATTTACAACAAACCAGGTTATTACTGCTCCAGTAGTATTTAATCATGACTTAACGTATGGTTCTGTTTCGGATATAGATGGCAATGTCTATAAGACTATTCAGATTGGCACCCAGCTCTGGATGGCAGAAAATCTTAAAACTACAAAATTTAATGATGGGATACCTATACCTATTGTAACAGGTAACCTGGAATGGGAACACCTTTCAACCCCAGGTTATTGCTGGTATAATAATGATGAAGCAACTTACAAAGGCACCTACGGAGCTTTATATAACTGGTATGCAGTTAAAACAGACAAACTATGTCCCAAAGGATGGCATGCACCTTCTAATGATGAATGGAACACGCTGATAACTTACCTTGGAGGTGAAGTCGCTGCAGCCGTTAAAGTGATGGAAACCGGAAACACGCATTGGTTTAGAACCATAGCAGGAGCAACTAACGAATCGGGATTTACAGGCCTCCCTGGTGGTTCCCGTTCTTCTTTTGATGATTTCAAAGGTTTTGTGTCTTTAGGATATTTTGGTCACTGGTGGACGACCACGGACTACACTCCCCCATTTGATGCTTTGGTCACCCAACTCCCTTCAATGAATGATAATACTGGGCAGTTGGACTTTGAAGCAGGTTTCGCAGCCAAAAAAATTGGTGGCGCGTCTGTTCGCTGTGTAGAGGATTGATTGATAATTAAAAGCAATAATTTTATCCCTGCCCTTGAACTTATCTCCTGGGGCTTATTTATGTAAATGTTAATCATAGTCACTCCAAATAAATATATTGGAATTTTCTTTAACAAAGAGTGATTCTGATTGTTAGTATTTCATGATCTTTTTTGTTTTAAATGTTTAAACAAACCTATCATGAAAAGCATTCTAAAAATCAAAGTCATTGTTTTTCTTTCGGTTGCCTCTGTAATGATTATGCAATTTTGTGAGAAACAATCTACACCTCCCAGGCTTACAACAGCGCAAGTTTCGGGAATTACTGAAACAAGTGCGGTAATTAGTGGCAATGTAGTCGATGATGGAGGAGCTGAGGTCACGGAGCGTGGCATCGCGTGGAACACTACTCAGAATCCAACAACCAGTTCCAATAAAACAATTAATGGAACCGGTAAAGGTTATTTCACTACAATTATTAATGGTTTAACGGCAAACACTATTTACTTTGTTCGGGCTTATGCTATTAATATTGAAGGGACAAGTTATGGCAGGGAACTCAGTTTTAAAACTTCTGAACAAGGGAAAGGAATACAAAAATCTGATTTCCCGGGGCTAACGAGATACGGTGGAACAAGTTTTTCTATCGGGACTAAATTATATTTAGGATTAGGTTATGGCGAGGACTTCGCTCTCAGAGATTTCTGGGAATGGGATCAGTCGACCAATCAATGGATCAGGAAAGCCGACTATCCAGGAAATTCAGGAGGCGGGGCCGTTGGTTTTTCAATCGGGACAAAAGGATACATTGGAACCGGATATAATATCGGTACCGTTGGCAGTACAAATGAATTTTGGGAATATGATCCTGAAACGGATGCATGGACACAGAAAGCATCCCTTCCAGTATCTGCTGCACGAACGAATGCTACAGGTTTTTCTATTGGAACAAAAGGATATATAGGAACAGGCTTTGACGGAACTTCTTATTTCAGAGATTTTTGGGAATGGGACCAGGAAACAAATACATGGACTAAAAAAGCCGACTTTGGAGGAATTGAACGATCAGGGGCTGTAGGTTTTTCAATCGGCAACAAAGGATATATTGGAACTGGAGGTGATGGATTTAATGGGAATAATAATTTATTACGGGATTTTTGGGAATGGGACCAGGCAACTAATGTATGGACTAAGAAAGTCGACTTAAGCGGATCANGCCGAAACGGAGCTGTTGGTTTTTCAATCNGGAACAAAGGATACATAGGTNTGGGAGCTAATGACTCTTATTTAAAGGATTTTTGGGAATGGGATCAGGCAACNGATACATGGACAANGAAACCAGACTTTGAAGGATATGCAAGATCATCTGCTGTTGGNGTTTCAATTGGAGATAAAGGATATATTGGAATTGGATATGGCNGGTTTGATTATGCTTTTAAGGATTTTTGGGAATATGACCCTAAGTAATTTAGGGTGTTACAGAATTGCCAAAACAAATATTTCATTTATCTATACCCTCGGGAATCAGCTGCGAGGCTTTCTATTTAAAATTTGTTCCTGAACCTTGCATGTTTTATTTTTGATACAGGTTTCAGATATTAGGGCAGGGCAGCAACACCGGTAAGCACAGCCAGGATTTTTTATTAACTTGATATTATTTCAGAGNATATTATGAGGTTGAATTGTGTATCAAATATAGTGCAAATATAAAAAATAAAGGGAGTCGTTTTTGTGCAACTCCCTGTATATCAAGTGATCCCGAAGGGACTCAAACCCCCAACCTTCTGATCCGTAGTCAGATGCTCTATTCAGTTAAGCTACGGGACCTTTATGCATTTAAAAACGCAAATATAGCAATTTTTTATACTCAGGATTATTGCATATTTTTATTTGTTCTGTCATATAAAATAATTCGTATTTTATATCGTTGGCAATCAGAAGTAAACAATTCAAATATGAAAAAAACAACAGGAATTATCCTGAAAATAATTCTGGGATTTATCTTATTGATCCTGATTATGATTTTTACTATTCCTGTCCTGTTCAAAGACAAAATAAAAGTCAGGATCGAACAGACCATTAATGAATCAGTAAATGCAAAAGTTAATTTTAAAGATTATAAGCTTGGATTCATCAGGAATTTTCCTGATCTGACTTTTTCTCTTTTCAATGTTTCAGTTGCAGGTGTTAATAAGTTCGAAAACGATACTCTTGCAGACCTGAAATCTTTAAGCTTGGTATTTAACCTCTCAAGCCTGTTTAAAAAAACAGGATATGAGATCAAATCTATAATTATTAATGAGGCCGATGTTAAAACTCTGGTCCTGAAAGATGGAAGTGCTAACTGGGATATAATGACTGATACAACTGAGACTGAAACAGAAGTTGAATCAGCATCCCCAATGAAAATCCTCCTGAGGAAAGTTGCAATTCTCAATAGCTCTGTTTCATATATTGATCATGAATCTGATATTGAAGCCTACCTTACTGATGTAAATAGTACAATGAGTGGTGATCTTACTGAGAGTGAAACCAACCTGGAAATAATGATAAATGCCGGTGGACTCACATATTTAATGGAGGGAACTAAATATCTCAACAAAACAACGGCCGAGTCAAAAATCAATGTTCTGGCCAACATCGACAGTATGAAATTCTATCTGCAGGAAAGCTATCTCATAATCAACGATCTTAAATTGAATTTTGAAGGAATGGTTGCCATGCCCGGGGATGATATTGAGACGGACTTAACCTTTAAATCAGAACAGACATCTTTTAAATCTCTACTTTCCTTAGTTCCGGCTATTTATATTAATGATTATAAAGATCTCAAGACTAGCGGAGAATTCAATCTTGCAGGAACAGCAAAAGGAATCTACAGCGATGCAGACAGTACTATGCCCGATATTGCTCTCGATCTGAAAGTAGAAAACGGATTAATCAGCTATCCGTCTCTTCCGGAGCAGATAAAAAATATCAATCTTGAATCTGATATTTTCGTCGATGGAAAAAACATGGATGGATCAGTTATCGAAATAAATGATTTTCATATGGAACTGGCAAATAATCCTTTCGATATGAAGTTTATCCTAAAGACACCATTCAGTGATCCTGATTTCATCGGTTCCATGAAGGGGAAAATCGACCTTACAGCGCTCTCAAATGCCCTTCCGCTTGATAGTATAAACCTTTCAGGATTGATCAATATGTCGGTAAGTATGGCAGGACGCATGTCGATGATTGAAAAGCAGCAATACAGTGACTTTAAGGCAGCCGGTACGATGGATATCACTAAAATGACGGTCTCAATGAAAGGTTATCCTGAAGTAAAAATAAATGAAGCAGGTTTTGAGTTTACTCCGGCATTTGCATCACTGAAAAGAGCTGATCTGAATATTGGAGGAAACAGCGATTTCAATCTGAGCGGGAAACTCGAAAATTACATAGCCTATGTTTTGAAGGATGAAACAATCAAAGGGAGCTTAACTCTTAATTCAAATGTAGTTGATCTCTCCGATATTATGTCGGAAATTGTGACTGATACCACTGAAATTGAAGATACTACAGCTCTTACAATAATAAAAATCCCTGAAAATATCGATTTTAGTTTCGATGTGCTTATCGATCAGTTTGTTTATAATAACATTAAAGTCACGAATGTAAAAGGACACGTTATTGCTAAAAACGGCATACTGAGCTTAAGAGAAACCGGTATGGACCTCCTGGGAGGAAAGATGGCAATGAACGCTGATTACGATACACGCAACATCCTCAAACCAATAATGAATGCGGATCTGAATATTGAGAGCCTTGGTGTAAAAGATGCATTCAATTCCTTTAATACTATTAAGATGCTTGCTCCGACAGCTAAAGGTGTAAATGGGAAGGTTGGTGTCAAATTAACTTACAGCAGCCAGCTGAACCGAGATTTCATGCCAGTAATTTCTACTATCAACGGTGGCGGAAAACTGCAATCCGATGAAGTTACCCTTGTCGAATCGAAAGTTTACAACTTAATGAAACAGTCGCTGAAACTTAGCGATAAATACACTAACACATTTAAAGATATTAATGTCAGTTTCAAAGTAAATAATGGCAGGATATTTGTAAGTCCTTTTAATACAAAGGTGGGCAATATTAAAATGAATATCAGTGGTGATCAGGGCATTGACCAGACCCTTAATTATGTTGTCAAAACTGAAATCCCTAGATCAGAACTTGGAAGCTCCGTAAATTCACTTATCGATAATCTTTCGGCTTCTGCTGCAGCTTTCGGAGTAGTATTTAAACCTGCTGATTTAATCAAAGTCAACGTGAAAATTACCGGGACTTTCCTGAAACCAGTAGTGACTCCTTTCTTTGGCCAGACTCCACCTGACAGCGCAAGAGGGATTAGAGAAACAGCAAAAGAAACAATTAAAGAAGCAGTAGGAGAGGGATTGGATCAGGCGAAAGAAAAAGCTAAAAGTGAGGCAGAAATCCAGGCTGATAAACTCATTAAGGAAGCAGAAGAAAAAGGACAGCAGCTAAGGGAAGAAGCAGCAAAAGGAGCTGAGAAAATTCGCCAGGAAGCTGATGTTCAGTCACAAAAGCTTGTAAAGGAAGCAGAACCGAAGGGATCTCTGGCAAAGTTGGCAGCGCAAAAAGCGGCAGATACGGTAAAAAAGGAGGCTGACAAAAAAGCCAACCAAATGATCCAGGAGGCTGATATGCAGGCTACAAAACTCGTTGATGAAGCTAAGCTTAAACGGGAAGAATTGCTTAACAGGATGTAGTTAAGACTATAAAAGCTATGGGTTAATGAAATAAAAAAGACTGCTCAATCTGGACAGTCTTTTTTATTTGCAGAAAGCATTAAAATTTCTTTTCGCGTATACGGGCTTTTTTGCCTGTAAGATCACGAAGGTAAAAGATCTTGGCCCTGCGCACCTTTCCGTGCTTATTAACCTCAATCGTGTCAATAAATGGTGATGAAACAGGAAAAATTCTTTCAACACCAATGTTCCCTGACATTTTCCTGACCGTGAAAGTTTCTGTATGTCCAGTGCCGGATCTCTGTATCACAACGCCACGGAACTGCTGGATTCTTTCCTTGTTCCCTTCTTTAATCTTATAATGAACGGTAACAGTATCTCCTGCAATAAACTTGGGAAATTCTTTTGTTACAGCTAATTCTTTTTCAACAACATCCATTAAATTCATCTCTCAAAATAATTTGTGTTCCTAATCTGATTTTTAAAACAGGTCGCAAAGTTACAATAATATTTTATAATCACCAATTGCAAGGCTCTTTATTTTGCTAATTAAATTAATCAGCTTCAGCCTGTAACTGTATCGTTACAATGCTGATGCCTAATGGACAGGAGTGGCGGGAACAAGCAGTTTACTGCCAGTATCCTGAATAACCGATTTTTTCCAGGAATCCGGATAACCAGGCT